>Ga0209340_1000243_pt1 | contig 70329 bp, 102 predicted proteins | sample EPASupsiteSAE323_FD_187266 | JGI IMG/M metagenome (GOLD analysis project Ga0209340, IMG submission 187266) | Bioremediated contaminated groundwater from EPA Superfund site, New Mexico - Sample SAE3-23 (SPAdes) (version 2) | ecosystem: Environmental > Aquatic > Deep subsurface > Groundwater >... | reverse complement strand
AATCTAGAAAAAGCTCTTAAAAGAAAAGAAGAAATTCAAAAGAGATTATTTGAGGTACAAAAACAAATTGACGAGTTCGAGACTAGCCTTTCAAGTGGTAGTGCATTTGAACGAAAAAGAGATGTTGGTGGTGGTAACTATATTTCAGAAACCATTTCTCCTGATAACGCTAATGAATATAACAACGCTGCAAAGCAATATGAGACTGAACTTAATAATGAGAAAGTCGCAATACAAAGTGCTTTTGAAGACATTAACAATACCATATCTGATTTAACAGCAAATAGAAAACAATTGCTTAAAGATGATGCTATCACCACTATTAATGAATTTGAAAAAAATGGAGTTAAAGTATCAGATAGTGCAAGATTGTTTGCAACTGAATTTGCAAATGCTCTTGGTGGACAAACGATAGATATAGCCACTCAAAGAGAAGCGTTAAAAACCTTCTTAAACGAATTAAATTCATCTGAATTTGACGATCTTATTGAAAAATACAATGAATTCAAATTAAATGGCGATACTTCTGGACTTAAAGAAACATCTATTGAAATAATGAAGTTAGTATCAAAATTTACAAATGGTAAGCCTGAATTAGATAAATTTTATTTGTCCATGGAATCATTATTTGGTAATGGATCTTCTATTGCTAGTGCATCATCTGGCGTATTTAATTTATCGGATGCCTTAACTTCTCTTAACGCTACTGTATCTAGCACTATATCAGAGCTTAAACCGTTAAATCAAGCAATAGAAGATATTAGAAATGGTCAAGCCCTTTCTATTGACACTATATTAGATTTAATGGATAAGTACGAGTTAAGTGCAGACTTAATTAAGCAAACGGCTGATGGGTATACAATTGAGGTATCAGCTCTTGAAAATCTTAGAAGTGCTAAGATTCAAACTGCACAAGATAGCATAAATGCTGAACGAAAACATGCGCTTGCAGTTAAAGAACAAGTTCAATCTAGGCTTATTAATTATGGCATTGAAATTGAACAAGTTAAAAACCTTGCTAAGGCAAAAGAAGCATTGGCCAGAGGTTTTGCTGATAGCATAACGATGGGTTCATCCGATTCAGGGATTAGAAAAGAACTATATAGTGAAGCATATAAAGAATTAAGCGCATATGAAAAGGCTGTTGAGGATATAGAAAAGTTCGAACAAGAAGCTAAGTTAATGACTACTTTATTAAATGATAAAAGTTATGGTGTATCAAATTCATCAAACAGTTCATCAGCCTCAACTTCTTCTAGTAATAAGGCTTTGGAAGAATCGCTTAAATTGTTAGAACACAAAAAAAAGATATCCGAAGAAACAGTTGATAGTGTTCAGAAAGAAATTGTTGAACTAAAGCGAATTAATTCGTTATACGTAAAAACTAATGAAGAACGTATGGATATGTCTGAACGCCTTTATAATGCTGAGCAAAGGCTAAATGCTTTGAAAATTAGTCAAGCTGAGGAAACTTATGCAAGAGAAGAAGCTTTAATTCAACATTGGGCCCAGTTGGGTTTGATTAGTATTCAAGATCAGATTGATATGTACAGTCAATTATACTCAATCAAAAAAATGACCACTGAAGAACAATGGTCTTTAGATGAGCAAATGTTCGGATTATATAAAGAAGCTTTGAATGAGCAACAACAATTACTTAAAGATGCTTATGATGATAGAATTTCCTTGATTGAAGATGAAGCTAAAGCAAAAAAAGAAGCCCAAGAAACTATAATCAAAGGTATTGAGGAAGAGCTAAAACTTTTAGATCGAAATGAAGATTCTACTGATTATGATAATAAAATGTCTGACCTTGATGAGCAACTTGCATATTGGAGTGTTAGAACTGGCGAAGAAGCAAGGCAAAAACTTGCTGACATAAAAAAACAAATTGATGAGGCTGAGCATGAACGAGAGGTTGCATTAGATAAGCAACGATTAGAAGACGAAAAAGATTTTGCTAATGAGAACATCAAAGCAATCGAAGAAGCTGCTAAACAAGAAATTGAGGAATGGAAAGCTGCTTATTTATTGATTGAAGATGCTTTCGATGAGCATAGCACTGATATCGTTGCCTTAGCTGCTACAATGTCTAAAGATGCATATCAGCAATGGGTTGATAATTATCTTACACCATTACAAAATGCACTAACGAATGGCACTACAGGTGATGTTGGTGGAATTACAACTGACATGGGTAGTGGTGAGTCATTATCAAGTTCAAATGCCCAAATTTATCAACTTGCTAAAAAGATTGTTGATTTAAAGAAAGAATACCAAATAGATGGTGATTTAAGTGCAGCCGGTCGTGCTACAAATTATTACAGACAACTTGAATCACTTAACTCAAGCGTTGCTGATCAATTACATAAAATGAATTATCAGCAAGCCTCTGACTATATTGAGTCTCTACCAAAGCTACATGGCGGTGGAGAAACCCTATCTTATGGTATGGCTTATGTTAAACCTGGTGAATTATGGTTCCCTTCTGATTTATCAACTGACTTAAAGACCCTTATTGCAATATCAAGCGGAATCACTGGTAAAACAACTAGTTCTTCGAGTACGAGCACTACAGATAACAGGCGTGAAATAAATATCAGTAATTTGCTAAATGTTGAACATATGCATATGGAAGATGAAGTTGATAGTGAAATAATATCTAGGGATTTGAAACGAGCAGTATTAGCAATTAAATAAATATATCTTGAAAAGTCATTCTTATTAGAGTGGCTTTTCTATTTTTATGAAGGAGATGATATTTTGCGTGAAAATGGTTTTGGAAATGACACAATCGCTATAAGTGCAGGAATTGGAGTCTGCGAAATGGCAAAATGGTGTCCTAAATGGACAATTGAAAAGTACGATGGAAATATGAATCTATATGCCGTTGAAGAAATTGAGGGAAATATTTTGCTAAAAGAAGGCATTACTGCCCTTCTTAACCTATTAGTTGGTGGCACAGAAACAGCTTTTGATAATACAAACTCATTTATTGGTGTTGGAGATGGGACCACGGCATCATCTAATACACAAACTGGACTGCTGGGAGCAAATAAATCGTACATAGCAATGGATGCAACCTATCCACAAGTCTCTGAACAAACGGTTACGTTTAGATCTACTTTTGGACCTAGTGATGGTAATCACGATTGGAAAGAATTTACCGTAGCAAATGGTAGTAGCAATTCAGCTAAAAATTTAAACCGCAAAGCTGAATCGCATGGAACAAAGGTTTCTCCTGATACATGGGCAATTCAATTACAAGTAACTATAGCTTAAGGAGGTGAAAATATAATGCCAAAAACAAACTGGCAAGACCCTGGTTCAACGGAAATGCGATCAACTCAAATTTCTGGGCTTCAAGAAGCCGTTGGAAAAATCGAAGAATCTATTGGTATTTCTGGCACAGCTGAAACTGGCATATTATTGTCTGAAGTTTTCATATCAAACGAAGATAGACTTAGAATATTTCAAGCACCTTTAGGAAAAAGAAATTGGCTACTATCCCCTGCCCCTATTATCAAAAAAAATGGTGTTACAATAACTGAAGGTTTTGAAATAGATTATGGCGGTGGCGCTATAATCCAAAGTGTGTCAGCATTGGGAACAGATGTATTTACTGCAGATGCGTCATTTACTACTAAACTTTCCACATCAATTGCAGACGATCTATCAGGATTAAAATACCTTGCTAATACGGGCACTGCTAATGCAATAGTTGTCAATAAATCAGGATTTACGTTAGCTAATGGTAACTATATAGAATGGCAACAAACTGAGCCTAATACTACAGCTCCAACCATGAATGCAACTGATACTGGGGCGAAAGAATTAAAGGCTACAGACGGTTCCGTGTTAGCAAGTGGTGATTTAGTAGGATTCTGTAAAGCAATATATGATGCGACTAATGATTTTTTTGTGTTAGCCCCTAAAGGTGGGGCGAAAATTAATTCAATTATTGCAGAGTATGAACTTGATTCAGGACAAAATATAAGTGCAGGTGATTTGGTAGAGTTTATAAAAAATAAGGCTAAAATCGCATTGCCTACTGCAAAAGTTATAAGCGGCCATGTAACATATAAAAGCGGTACAATAACTGGAATATCGGCAATGCTAATAGATGCTAATACAATACTGGTTACCTTCATCGACTCAAGCAATTCAAGTTATGGAACAGCAATAGTTTTAACAATAAACGATACGACTATTACCGCTGGTACGCCTACTGTTTTTGAAAGCACATCATTAAACTGGCTCACATCTACATTAATTGATACGAATAAGGTACTTGTTGCTTATTCAGGTTCTAATAACTCTGGCTATGGTACCGCAAGAGTATTGACTATAAGTGGTACAACAATCACAGCTGGTACACCTACTGTTTTTGCCAGTGAATCTATTACTTCTGCTCCAATGTCATCGGTATTGATAGATGTAAATAAAGTGTTAGTAACTTATCAAGGTCCTGGGGCATCTTACTATGCTAAGGCTATCGTGTTGACGGTCAGTGGCACAACAATTTCTTCAGGTACGCCCTATGTAGGTGGAGAGACTCAACGCATCTATGAGGTTGCATTAATAAGCAATAATAAAGTACTTGCATATTACAGAGGTAGTTCAAATTATGGAACAGCAGTAGTTTTAACAATAAACGATACGACTATTACCGCTGGTACGCCGCTTGTTTATTTAAGCGCTACAGTAACCTATCCATCCGTAAAAATGATAGATACAAATAAGATGTTAGTAGTATATCAAAACAATGGTGATTCAAAATATGGAACAGCAATAGTTTTAACAATAAACGATACGACTATTACCGCTGGCACTCCTACTGTCTTTAATAGTGCAGAAACAAATTATATTTCTTTAGAAAAAATCATAACCAATAAGTGCTTAGTATCTTACACTAACGCTGGTAATCTAAATTGTAGTACAGCATCAGTTTTATTAGTTAATGACACAACCATTATTGCTGGAAATCCAGAGATAATGGTACCATATACTACATTAGAGAATGACTTGGTACTAGTTGATACCAATAAGTTGATATTATCATATAGAGGTAACGGATCGAAAGTTGTACTTATTGAAACATTAAAGTATGCCAATGGCCTAGCCATTCAAAACGGTACTGCAGGTGAAACCAAAAAATTCTATGATTGGAGATAATGAAAATGAAAATATTATTAGATAATGACAATGTTATTGTTGCCGATGGTCAAGAAATGCAAGAAGTTAGTAATGGTATTTTAGTCGATAACAAAACAATTTATGCCGGAACATATACTATTGCTGATGCTGAAATTCCATCAAACGTTAAGTGCCAAGCACATAAGTATGTCAATGGACAATTCGTGGTAAATGAAAATTATGTACAGCCTAGCGAAGTAACTATGGAACAAGTAATGAGTAAGCTAGATGCTATGCAGCAAACAATAAATGAACTAAAAAGCATGAACTAATCACTAGAGTTCATTTTGAAAGGTGGAGATATACTTGGCAACTTATAATTCAGCTAGACTTTATAACCATAAAATAACCGATGGTGGCGCTAATTACAACTCAGCCCCATTTATTATAGTTATATCTGATTCAGCAATAGGACAAGATTTTATTTCAATGCAAGCGAATATTTCTGTTTCAGATGTTGCTGAAGGTTTTGAGAATATTGGCGTTGCAGGTGCATTCTTTAGTGTTGATAGTAATAGATATCTCCAACCTCTTGGTGTATTAGTTATAGGTGATAGTCGATATGAGCTACTACCTGCTACTAGAGATATAACAGAAGAAATACCAGGTAGACATGGTGAGATTGATTTTGGAGTTCAATTTACTACACGTTTATTGGAATTACATGTTGCAACAGATGAAGGAAATTCATCACTTCAAAAAGCTCATTTAAAGAGATTGTTCGCAAGTTATTTAGACCCAACAAAAGGTGAGAAAACGCTCATTTTCTTGGATGATATGGAAAAAACTTATTTAGTCAAGTATTCTGGAAAGATCGATGTGACTGAATATCCAACATGGTTCGAATTTACAATACCATTTAAAATGAGTAATCCATTTATAATAGGCACTTTCGAAAAGACGCTAATTGGTAATGGTGTGTTAATTAATGATGGCACATTTGAAACGCCTTTGATTATTGAAATATCGGGTCCAGTTACTAACCCATCGGTTATTATTGGAACTGACACATTGACTTATACAGGAACTATTTCTAGTGGCCAAACACTTATAATCAACACCGAAAATGAAACAGTTAAGATAGGAAATACAAATGCTATGGCAGGATATAATGGAATATTCCCTACTCTGCTCGTAGGAAGTACAAACGTAACTGCAGTAAATAATGTATTAATTAGATGGCGAGATAGATGGTTATAAAAAGGGGGTTGTTAACATGGTAATACCAAAATCAATAGCAATAAAGAAGGTAGATGGAACTCTCTCTGCCTTCTTATCTCCTAAATCTGATGGGCTTAAAGGTGCTTATGTGGATTGTAGGCTAAATGGAGAAAGCACTTTTGAATTTATGCTTCCTGCTACATCTGAGAAGATAGCAGAATTTACAACCGAATGTCAAATACATGTTAATGACAAAGTATATAACCTTCTTAAAGAAGATGCTATTGATACTGTAAGGGATGAAAAAAATACCCTGTGGGCAAAATTCATGGCTATAGAACGATGGGCTGAGCTAGATACGGATTTTATAGAACCTAGTCTATCTAATGACCCAACTAATCCTATCCCTTCTGATTTAGCCGTTATAATTGTTTCTGGCGGTTCAAATTTATCAGGTAATCAATATGTAACTGGAAGTGCTGCACACGCTCTTTATGCTGCTCTTGATGGCTCGGCTTGGTCAATCGGCACAGTTGATGTAACTGGTGTCCATGATATAGAAGCAGAAAAAGTTAGTAGGCTACAGCTCATTAAAATGATTCAAGAAACATGGGGCGGTTATCTGATTTGGGATAGCGTAAATAAAATTGTCCACTTGAGGGATGCAAATATTTGGCAAAATTATACTGGTTTTCAAATAAGGTACTGTAAAAACTTAAAGCACATTACTAGAACACAATCTAATAAGCTTATAACCAGAATGTATTGCTTTGGCCATGATGAACTTGATATTGCTTCTGTAAATGGTGGTATTAAATATTTGATTAATACTAGCTATACATCAAGAGATTACGTTGGTATTTACAAAAATCAAGATATTTATGATGCTGATGAGTTAATGGCTAAGGGCATTGAAGAACTTTCTTTAATTTGTCGGCCTAGATATCTTTACAAAGTTAAAGCTGTAGACTTAAGAACTCTTGAAGATTACTCGCATGAAAACTTTGAACTTGGGGATATGGCAGATATTATTGATTCAGATGTTGCACCTGATAATCCGCGAACAAGAATCATTCGACATAAATACAATGTATTCCAACCATGGGAATGTGAAATAGATATTGGTGATCCAGAAGAGCGACTAATTGAAAGCCTAAAAGCATCATTTAACACAACTAGCTTCATTAACGGTATTTTCAATGGTAATGGGCAAATGAGTGGTCAAAATATTGAAGAATTGTCCATATCAGCTAATCAAATACAAGACCTTGCAATTACGAGTGATAAAATCGAAAATTTAGCCATTACAAATAGCCACATAGCTAATTTAACGATAACAGGTGGCAAGATAGCAAATGCCACAATTACAAATGCAAAGATTAATGATTTATCAGCTGATAAAATAACTGCTGGAACAATCACGGCTACAATTGGTATTACATCACCATCCATCAATGGTGGTCAAATTACTGGAGCATTGATAAGAACTGCTGAAACTGGTAAAAGGATGGAGATTACTGGATCAAGCATTACAAGTTATGATGAGAATGATTCAAAACATGGTTTTGCTATTGAATCTCTTTGGAATGAAATTAAACTTTATTCTAATGGTAGCGAAGTAATTAATTTATATGCTAGCCAAGCATTGGCATATATGAAATTTCTAGGCCATGATGTTTTAAGACATAATAATTCAGGAACGACTTCACCATATGGAGATTGGAGCTGCGGCAATGCATACTTTACTGGCTTACAAGATTACACAGGCTATTATGCTACTAGAGCTTGGTCTAATTTAAATTTTGTTAAAGCTACCCAAGATATTAAAATACAATATTTTTCTGACCATATTGAAGTAAACCTAGATGGAGGCGTTTATAAAACGATATACTTTGATGTTTAATTTTAAAGTATTTTAAAAACTTCCTAAATGTTATTGAAATTTTTGAGGTTTAGTGGTAATAATAATACTAGGAGGTGTTTAATATATGAAAAAATTTACTTTAGGATTAATAGTAGGAATAATTATATCCTTCTCAGTCACAGCTTTTGCTGCAGTTCAGTTAACTGTGTTAGATAACCCTTTTCCAGTTTTTATTGATGGACAAGCTGCAGATGTTGAAGCATATAATATCAATGGATTTACTTTCTTAAAACTTGCTGACTTTGGTAAAACTGGACTGACAATAAAATTTAATGAAACAGATCGTAAAATTGAAGTAACTTCTAAATTGCTTACAGATACAGGAGTTGATGATATGTCAGATGAAATAATTGGCAAAGAAATTACTCAAACCCCAGATGGAATAACCCAAATAGATTTGTGGGAAGGAAAGCAGTATATTGGAGTTCCATATATACGTAACATTATACGGCCAAAAGGCTACAATTTGGTTAAATTCACAACTGAAGCTTATATTGACCCTGAAACATCCATGGTTGTTGATGATGTCGGTGATGATAAATGGAAATTAATCAAAGGAACATATGACACAAATAAAAACAGAGTTGAACAATCATCAAACTACACAATATTAATAGAAGATGTTCCAATGACTTTAACATTTGGCTCATATGATTCGGTTGAAGCCGATTACTACATTAATACAATATTACCATTAATAAAATAGTTAAAAGGGCACTCAATTCAAGATGAACTGGGTGCCCTTATTGTTATGTATACAACTTATCGAGTTACTCTTTTCCAATATTATTTTCCTCACACCATTTCTTGATATCATCAATTTTCACAAACCCCTCATTTACGCAGTCTGCTTTGTAAAACAATCTACCTAGAAATCTGTTAATTCTTATTGCTCCGAAACCAAATTCATCATTAAGCGTTTGGGCTATCATATATGTAAGTTTCATCATGGCTTCATCTATTGCATCGCTTTTAGCTTTATCGATGATAGGCTGTACATATGCTATGATCTGCTTTTCGGTAAAATTGTATGTTGGTTCTTTTTGATGTTGCACGCGTCTTAATTCAGCTCTTTTGCTCAATAGATTTCACTTCACTTTCTAATCTAAATTTTACAGCTTCCCATAAGGCATCACACAATTCTTCATGCTTAAAGACATGTTCATCATAATCACTGCATCCAAATCCGTTAACTAATCTAACTGTAAATCCTGTATCTTTAAAATTTGGCTCTATGAATATAAGCGACTTCCTTCTTAGTATTTCAATCATCTTGCCAATCGTAAGCGATTCAGCGTTATATGTTGTATAATCAGGATAACCTTGTATTGCCCATATTAATAATTCGCCCCTATTTCCATCTAATGATAAAAATTCTTCTACTGTTATATGTTGCTTCACTCTTCATTATCCTCGCTTTCATCATAATCCTCTTTGTAGTTTTCGTAGGCCTCATCACAATGACTACCTTCACACATTATAGGCTCACCACCGTAGCAATGAACTCCACGTAATTCACTAGGCAGTGGACAATGTTCACATAATTCTTCTTCTAATTCTTCCATTGACTTCATTTCGTTACTCCTTTCGCATTCATATAAGGCGATTCAAGCTGTTAATTGTTCCACCCTTACAATGTATCGAATTATTGCTTGTGTCTTAAATTAGGCTTTAATTATGCAATAATACGATACTTTTAAGGCATGGCGATTTCGTACTAATGCGTATCTGCATCTTCTTCTCTTTGTTCAACTTCACTACTACCACATATAGGGCATTCATCTTCACTATTTATGAAATAACCACATTTAGCACATTTCGTATAAGTCATTCCTTCCATGATTCATTACCTCACTTTAGTTTTCTGCTATATCAGCATATTTTCTTTTGCCCATTCATAAGATTCTTTTGCTGAAGGGCAAGTTTCAGGGTTAACATCTTCATTTGTACATTTATTTTCTGTCCATACTTCACTTTCTTTATTAAATTCACAATCATTCCAATTGCATAATCCATTAGTTAAAAATTCTTCTACACTTGCTTTCTTTTTCAAACCCTTCACTCCTTAGCACTTATTTTCTTACGCTTGATATTTATTAAACAGCTCTCCAATAGTCATGTTATTAATAGCAGCCAGATCTACAACTAAAGCACAAACGTTTCTGGGCTGACTAGCTCCAATTTCACTACCAAGATATTGAAGTAAATTATCATACTTTCTTTCCTCCCAATAACGTTCATCGGGCTTAACTGATTTATTTTCTTCTAAAAGGTCTAACCTGCCTTGTCCGTCCCATGCTTGGATATAATGATGATTTACGTTGAATCTAGAAATAGGATTACACATATTAGAACCTACAGCGCTTCTCCACCAACCCCATTCATCTTTCCAATCACCTTCACTCATGTTACACAGAATGATATGATCTTCATCTGATAATTCCCATACCTGAGTTTTATCATCAAGAAGTGTAGAACCTTCATAAGTCTTTTTTGCTATTATGTTTAAATCTACAAAAGCTCTTTCTAAATCTCCACCTAAAATTTCTTTCATATTGCTTCCCTTTCCCGTTATAACGGAATAGTTTTCATTATTAATATTAAAACGGTAAATCGTCATCGTCTGCAAACTCTTGACTTACTGGAATAAACTTTTCTGAACTAGGTGGTAGAGTAGATTGATTATTGCTGCTTTGATTGTTATTTTCACTAGACCTTTTACTTTCTGCAAAATGCTGTTCTTCCACTATTACATCCGTGCTCCATTTCTTAACGCCATCTTTATCATCATATGTACTTACTTGTAGATGCCCTACTATTGCAACTTGCTGACCCTTCTTGAAATATTTTTCAGCAAACTCACCACGTTTACCAAAGGCTACTACATTAATAAAATCAGCATCAGGCTCTCCTTGCTTCTTATATCCCCGATTGACTGCTAATGTATATTTGGCTATTGCCATAGGTTCAGCAGCTTGAGAATATCTCATTTCGGGATCCTTAGTAAGACGTCCCATCAACATTACCTTATTCATAAAATTTCCTCCTAATTTACCAATTATAGTAATAAACTATTTTCATTAATATCAAAGTAATCCATAACACTATCGAATATACGATTAATGCTTTTTGAGTTTTTCTTAAGTCCATAAACATCATACCCCCGGTATAATCTGCTTTCTATGTACATTCAGTAACCATTCAGGAGCTTCCACAAATTCAAATTCACCTGGCTTTACTCCTAAAGCTTCACCGTTTTCACAGATACCACAAATTGCACCGTTTTTATTTGTTGTAGCCTCATACTCCATACCACTCCGAAGGATTGTTCCTGGCTTTGCTGATATAAGCCCAAGAAAAAAATCTGGTCTTACATTTTGTAACATACGAATTTTTATTTTATCCATGATTCTCCTTTGCCCTTTTAAGACTTGTAATATTACCACCAAGTATCAAACATGTGTGATTCCTTCAATGCATCTTGTCTAACTTCAAATGGTAATATTGATGTTTTTGTTGGCACACCTATTTCTTCCGTAATTAATACCCACCCATATAATAAAGGCTTACCGGTCAATGATTCATCTTCAAATTTATATATCTTAAACTCACTTGTGACCCTTGTAGCTCCATCAATATATTCATTGGATACACCTATAAATACAGGCTTTAACAAATGCGAATTGTCTAATGGAAGTCGTTTTAATCTGTCTAAATAATAATCGTCTATATCATGGTATATAACTGCCATAGAAATCTCCTTTCTTATTTCAAACCTTCTGGCCATTCCTGAATGAAGTCTTGACCCATTAATTCTTTAAGACTTCCTTTCATGAAGACGGGGACACTAGCAACCTTGCATTGTTCAACAATCTTTTCAATCCATTCACGCTTTGGAATTACCTTCCCTTTGCGTTTACCACTTTCTGCTCCAACAATAACCCATTTTATCTTCCTGAATTCACCACAGTCAAAAAAATAACATGCTTTTCCATTTAAAATATCCACAAAAGCTTTATCCACATCAATTTTTGTTAGATCAATACTTTCAAATATTGGCTCGATGCTTAAAAACAAGTTGCCTTGTACGCCTGCTAATCCTAAAATCCTATCTGATAAATCCTTTTGAGTGTTAATAGATGTTCCAAACCAAAAGTTATTTTTATGGTTTTCAAATATTCCATTATAAATGTAAGATGTCATAGGAATTTTAGTCGGATTTTTACTCAAAAACAAATATGTATGTTGTGGAGCTGAAGCACAGGCATTAAACACTTCCTTAATCCAAGAATCAGGAACCCATTCACCGAATAAATCTGTCATGCTTCCAACAAATATCTTTTGTGGCTTGGCCTTTAGCTTCGGTTCTTCTAGTCGGTACTTATGAAATGTTGGTCTGAAACTGAATGGGTATGGAAATGGTTGCTTTGTTTCAAGATTATACACTTGAGAATTTAACGCAATGCACTCTCCATTATTTTCGTAATTAGCTCCTTCTTTATAATCAAAAAAGAATTCTAAACCCGTTTTAATCTCTTCAATTGTTACATTACCCTTAATGTTTCCAAACCTATTAGCTATTCCTCTTGCGTAACAGTATGGGCAATTATATAGGCATCCCGTTACTGGATTAAACGTCATGTCGCACCAGTCGATTTTTGTTTTATTCATCTACTTCACCTTCACTTTCATGATTTTCCATGTGTTCAATCAATTCATTTACTGCAGCAAGATAACCTTTTCGGTATTGTGTTTCTTCAACTCCATAAGCATCTTCTAAGAGGTATTCTGCCTCGGCTTGCATATCATATAATTTATTTAACAACGTTATCACCTTCACTTTCATGCTTCTCGATCTTTTCGAATTCTATTACCCATACCCAAGGATTATCAGACCAGTTCTTATAAATTGCATCCCATGTGAACATAAATCCTATTATAGGTGGTTCTTGCCATCCCGTGTTGTAGCAATCAGTACAGGCGTACGCCATACCTTTGCAACTGCATTCAACACCTGTAAATCCTTCTTTTATGGCTCCATCGTTGGTAATGTCTTGCAATCGTTCAACCCTAACATCAGTTACCTTCAAAAATATTCTTGCTGCTTCTTTTGGCATATGTATGGATGGTCTCCATGTAGGTTGTTTGCCCCATACTAAACAATCAGGATTATCGTTGTCTGCTTTATATCGCAGTATTAAATCATCATCAATTAGCCATGTTTCACGAACATAACGGATATCACCTTTTTGATATGGTGGCTTCAAGTAATCTACTATTTCATCCATCGTTTGATTTGCGTAATTACCACCGTCGGCAAATAATAAATACAATCCATTATCCTGAATTTGAACATACTTAGGTAGTTTTAATGGTCTTCTGGTATTAGTTTTTATGTCCTTAAGAATGGCTTTAACCATTTCTGTATTAAATAATATTGGTTTCAATTTTTTTCGCGCTCCTGTTCTTCTTTTTCTTGGCTCTCAGCCCATTCACGATAGTAACCATCTGAACCATGATCTATATCTCCATAGCACATACTACAAGTTGACTGACCTTCAGGTATTGGAGAACCACAACATCTACAATTATTCAAATTTATCACACTCCTTTTAGGCAACTGCACATCTTTGGTGCTCTATTTGTAGCATTACGTTACTAACTTTTGCATATACGTTAGTTGTCTTTGGGTCACTGTGTCCCAACAATTCTTGTATTACTCTAAGCGAAGCTCCATTTTTTAACATCATTGTAGCAAAGGTATGACGCATTAGGTGTGGATGTAAATGCAATTCGCTTCTCTTTCCAATTTTGTTAAACACACCTTCTATTGCTCTAGATCCAATAGGTTTAAATAAACCCGTTTTTCGGTCCATGCGATCAGATACGAAAATATAATCTGACTTATCCTTGCGACCATTTATGTACATTTTTAGATACATCATTGCCTTTTCATTTAAAAACACAAACCTTTCCTTATCGCCTTTTCCTATAACCTTAATAGCGTTATTCTTGATATCAGTGAGTTTCAAACCGATAACCTCGGATACACGACATCCGGTAGATAAATAAAACTCTATAAAGGCTCGTTCTCGTGCATCTACACAAGCATTTCTAGATAGTTCAAGTTGCTCAACAGTAAGTCCCTCTCTCAATCGTTTCGGTTGCTTAGGTGTCGCAACTTTTTTCGCCGGATTCTTTGAAATGTATTCTTCATCATGTAACCAACCAAAGAATGACTTTAAACAATATATCTTCGTCTCTTTTGTGCTAGATTTTATCGTATCTCCAAACGCATCAATATAAATCCGTATGTCTGTAGTGGTAATTTGCGCAACTGGTTTGTATACATTTTCAGCAAAGTGTCTGATTATATAAGCATAATTTTCTAATGTATCTTTTGCTGTTCCTTCAAGCCTTTTACAGGCACAAAAGATTTTAAAGTGATCAGGTATATCGGTGGTAACACAAAGGGCGGTAGACTTTGTACTGATATTATAGCCATCTAATACCCTTTCAATTGCTAGACTAGCTCTATTCTCATCCATTTGAACTCCTGCTTTTTTTAATGATTCCAATAGCTTGATAATTACCTCAGTCATAGTTTTGCTCCTCCATTGTTTTAATCGTAGGGATTTGATTTGAAATAGTCTTCAAAACTAATTTGTTTTTCTACAGTTACATCGTCTATATCCATACATTCATTGTAAATAGACTCTAAGCTTTTCTTGTTTTTCCATGTGTGCTGTAGCCTTATTTCTGCATCAATAAATTTCCTCATTTGCTCTGGGTATCGCTTTATATTTTCAATAGCATGCTTGTCTGACATAAACATGCATCCCATACAACTACACCTGCCCAAATATTCATAACAAAAATGTGGTTCTAAATGTAATTCTTTACCCTGTTCAAACATCTTACCTTTTTCATAATCTAGGCATGGTCTATGCCAATGGCAAATAAAATCCGCAACCCTTTTTGTTCTTAGTGTAGTAGAATGATACTCTGTTTCAGGTAGTCTTGACCTGCTTTTACTTTCATCTCTTCTTTCACCGCTTATGAACAAACATTTATTACCCAATATGCTGCGATTTGCTCTAATCCATTTATCCGTTACCCCTGTTTTTAAATATGCAGTGCACCATCGGTTCTTCATGTCTGGCCACATTAATCTCTCTGTAAGAAGCAGTTCAAGAAATCCCTTTGGATGCTGTAACATAACTGGCTTAATGCCCATAAAACTTGCAGTCTTATAAAACATTTGAATATTCTCAGGGTACTCAAACCCTGTATCGCAATACAACAAAAACATCTTAGTCTTATCAAAGTTTTTTAGCGCCCAGTACAATGCACCTGTGCTATCAATACCATTACTATAACTTACGATTATGCTTGTATAATCGCTATGTAACCCTTCTTCAACGATTATATTTGTCTTTGCCAATTTCTCGCCTTCTTTCTAGTACGGAAATGTTTTCTTGGTAGGGACATTAATGTCCTTCGCACTTATTTTCATTTAGAATAACTTTAATATCTTAATTACGTTTTCCAAGTTAAGTTCTACACCATTCCCATTGAAATACATGAGCTTTTGAGCTAACCAATCTTTATAGTTTTCAACATCAGTTTTAATGGCTACCCCATGTTTTTGACTGTAGCATTTAGCACATAACCAAGGTGAAGAGTTGGTAATTGATGCGTTGCTTTCATCAACATATTGATAGGCACTACAACTGCAAATTGATTTACCACAGCACTCACATTTACCTGTAAACTTTCGTGGCTTTGTTCTGCTTGATACAATTTCTCTATGAGCTTTACGCATGGCATCCTCCTTCGTACTTAGTTTTATTTTACGCAAATCTTAATTGTGATTGGCTTGTATCAATTTTCATATTCGGAGCTCGTTCACCAGTTTTTAAATAACTACAATTTGCTCCAACTAATACTTTTGCCATTTGAGGACATACACTGTTACCAACTCTTGCTACTTGCTTTGCTATTGGATAAGCTCTACCTGTATAATCCATATCAATTATGTAATCATTAGGAAATCCTTGTGCCTTAAAAAGTTCATTAGGTGTCAACATTCTGAGCGTGATATCTACAATCACATAATCTATACCGTAAATAGTTACCAGTGCAAACCTATCTTTTGTGACTATTGTATGTAACGGTTCATCTAATGATTGTCCAACACCTTGACTATAGTATTGAATAATAAAGCTTGCTACCATATTGCACTTTTCACGAAACTCGCTTCTAACCTCTTCTTTCTCAACCATTAAAATTCTTACATCTCCAAAATGCCCAGCAGATGTTGTTATAGTATGTAGTGGCTCAGTAACCTCTTGACCTGTTCCACTCTTATAGAATTTTGTTAGGAATACACCCATTAATGCATTGTGATCTTTTGATGTTATTGTATGGATTGGTTCATCAACTCCACTACCTGATCCTTTATAAGTGCCACCATAGTATTTTGACAAGAAGCAGGATGCTAGTGCATATCTTGGGCTTGCATCAATCGTCATTATTGGTTCTTTAACTTCATATGCCCTTACTGAGTCTTTGGACGTTTCTGAATGATACTGTATCAAAATTGGAGATGCTAAATAATGTTTTCCACTAGATACAATTGTTCCTAATGGTTCTTCAACACTATTCGTTCTTGGCAGTTGCCCTTTACGTTCTCCATAACCAATTGGAATCATGTGAGGCGTTACTAAGCAATGTTCATTCTTTGTAACAATCGTTGTCAGAGGTTCATGGATAGTCTTGTTTCTCTCCTTAGTAAATCCAGCTTGTCCAATTTGCATTATGAAAGGTTCTGGATTATTAAATACAAACTTATCCATACCTCTTCCTATACGATTCATTGTGTTTTCTGCTAATGGTTTTTTACGTCCGAATATGGATTTTCCTAAATCAGAAAAGTCTAATACCGTTGATACAGGAACCCATTTTTCTAATCCATTTTCACCAGTTTTTGAATGCGTTGGTACTGGCCAAACAATAGGTTTTCCATCGCACCGTGCAATCATATACCACCGTTTTCTAGTTGTAGGCGTACCATAATCAGCTGCTATTAGTTCTCTCCACTGGACTGAATAACCTAATTTCCGAAGTTTTCTAATGAATTGGTTGAATGTTTCACCTTTTCTTTTAGCAATTGGTATTCCTTTTTTATTAAGTGGCCCCCATGTTTGAATCTCTTCAACGTTTTCTGCTATAATTACATCAGGTCTCACATGCCTAGCCCACTTTACAATAGCAAAAGGTAATGATCTAATATTTTTATCTTTTGGTTTTCCACCTTTGGCCTTACTGAAATGCTTACAATCTGGAGAAGCCCATAATAAGCCAACTTGTCTACCTTTTGTTACTTCCAATGGACTTACATCCCATATATCTTCTAGTAAATGTTGTGAATGTGGATGATTTGTTTTATGCATTAATATTGCATCCATATCATGATTGATCGCTATGTCAACCTCCCTACCAGTGGACATTTCAATTCCAACTGAGGCGCCACCACCACCCGAGAATATATCTACTATAAGTTTTGCTATTTCTTTCATGTCTCACGCTCCTAACATAATTTTAATTGAACTTCTTTAATCCTATTACTAGCTAGGTCGATATACTTTGAGTTTAATTCGATTCCTAAGTAATTTCTCCCATTTTCAATAGCCACCTTTGCAACTGTTCCTGAACCTATAAAAGGATCTAGTACTATACCATCAATAGGGCATCCTGCTAATATGCAAGGTTCTATTAGCTTCTCAGGGAATGTAGCAAAGTGCGCTTCCTTATTATGAGCTGTTGCTATATTCCAAACCGATCGCTTATTACGAAATTCTCTTCTTTCAGCCACAGCTACCGATGGTGTTCCCCTGTTTTCACTTTCGTTAGGAAGCCCTACTGGCTTAATTCCCCAGTTGCCAGGCCCACGCTTCCCATTATTTAAATTACCAATAACACCTTCACTACCTCTTGGTGGATTAGCGTCACCATTAATGCAATTCTCCATAATTACTTCAAAGTCATAATAATACTTCTTTGATTTAGCTAATAGAAAAATATATTCGAAAGATGAAGTTGGTCTATCTTTTACAGCTTCAGGCATGCAATTTGGCTTTTCCCAAATTATATCCTTTCTTAGATACCATCCATCAGCCCTTAGTGCAAATGCAACCATCCATGGAATGCCTACTAAATCTTTTTCTTTTAGTCCTTCCGGAACTTTTGGTATCTTGCATTGTGGACTTTCTTTAGTAGCAACATATAATTCTTTTTGCCCTTTATCATATTCCCATTGTCCTTTTCCACTGCCTGCATATGAATCACCAATAACAAGCCATAAAGTTCCATCATCTTTTAGGACTCTTTTTACTTCTCTAAACACGGACACAATCTTTTCAACGTATTCTTCAGGAGTATCTTCTAATCCAATTTGTCCATCAACTTCATAATCTCTAAGTCCCCAATATGGTGGGGAAGTTACACTGCAATTTATTGATTTCTCAGGAATTAACTTTAATTGCTCAAGACAATCGCCAAGGAATATTTTATTTTTGATTTGATCAACCGAATAATATGATTTATCTTCTATAATTCCAACATCACCAAGCTTTTCTCTCAAACTGCTGAATGAACTTAAATATCTATCAGCATCTTCATGCCTTCTCATTTCAACATATTTAAGATCTTCAATTGACTTTATCAACTCTTTAACATAGCCTAATACATTGTTCAAGATCTCTTTTTGGCCACTGTCTAGGACCTCTGTATTCACCTTAAGTAGGTAACGATAATTATCATTATTCTCATATAAACTCAAAGACTTTTTAGCATTAGCAAGAATCTCGTTTTTTCTAGCCATGTATTTAGGGTCAACCTCATCAGGGACAGTCCAAAAATATTCAGATGGCAGCTCAACTTTATTGATTTCACAAAAGTACTCAATCTTGCTTTTGAAGTAGAACATATGATTTCTAACGATATTTGCACCACTGCCGTCTTCCCAATTTGGGTCTTTGGTACCTATTGTCAATATTATCTTGTGTCTCTCAAATCGCTCTTTAAGTTGACTAACTAAGTCTTCTAGTTTAACCTTTTCTTCTGCCATTACCTCACACTCCTAAGAAATCTGCTATTGTCATCTGCCCATTTCCTTCATAAGGAACACCTATATACTTCAAAACTTCTTTCATACCTAACTGATTCATACAGTACTTATACTGATTTGGATGCGATATTTCCATTCTTTGAAATCTATTTGGTTCACTTTCGAGATGAACGCCAAATGCACAAAACATACACCCCGTCCTTGGCTCACCTGTTAAAATGTATTTCCCATTACTTTCAATAATATCTCCATAGATACTAGATATTTTTAGACCATTTTCAACTACGTATCTCAATGCATCTTGCTTTGTCCAGAATCCCAATGGCTGACTCTTTATAGTTGAGCCATCATAAACATTACATCCTGTCCTGTTGTATTTGCGCTCTCTCATATAGCCTTCATCTTGAGTAATCCCAATAAATGGATATCTTCCAGTTTCCTTATGATATTTTTTGAATGGTGTTTTCTTCATGATGTCGCAACATTTTTCAGATGTATCAAATGGAGCATCTATCAAAAATTTCCAACAATTAGAAAGCTTACCTAACTTACCCCTTTCATCACCATTCATTAAATAATTTCTGTACTTATCTGATAAATTTCCATGCCTTAACTTTCTGATTTTAGCTGCAGTTTCTTTACTTATTAGAGGATATCCATCTTCTTTAACAACTTTGTCATATCGTTTATCAGGTTTAATGGTTGTTACATCATCATAAGTATTAACGAATTTCACTATTTCGGGATATTCTAATCCTGTATTGCAAAATACCAAAGGCACTTTATTTCCCAATTCTTCTTGAATTATGTGTGCCATAACGGTGCTATCTAGTCCACCTGAGAAGCTTATGTATACATCTCCTTCCCAATGCTCATACCAATCACGTATCCTTCTTTTTGACAGATATAATTTCATATCTTTTGGAAGAAACTTTCTTTGATGAAATTCGTATTGTTGAAGCTTCAGTTCATAATCCTGTATGTACATTTCTCCCGCTCCTTAAATCATTCTTTAGGGCTGTAATACTTTAATAACTTCAAATCAAATCCACTTACAATGAAGTCTGTGCATTTTGTTTCGTTAGAACCATTACCAAATTCAGTGTATATAGCCTCCATCTGTTCAAAATTGAAATCAGTACCAAGAAATTCATTCACTGCATATAAATGCTTTCTTTGCAATCCAATTGGCACTCCTTTAATACATGATCTAGAAACGTATTCAATCATTTTTCTTTTGAACTCCAACTCCGTTTCGATATTGTCAAGTCTGAAATAGATGTTGTTTTTGCGTTCTACAATCAATTCTAAATTCATGTTTACAAATGCTGATGGGAACAGTGGTTTTATTCTTTTTAAGCATTCTTCGATTTGCTTTGTCATAATTTAATATCCTTTCTCCGAACTGGAAATGTTATTTAAAATAATGTCATCTGCTCACTTTGAGCCTTTACCCATGGTTCATATTTGCTAAATGGAACGTTCTTAAAGAAATGGCCATTAACCCATCTTGCAAAATGTTTAAGTCTTAAACTATTTGCTTCATTTTTATTAAAAATCATGACATATGGTGTGATTCCTAACTCATGTATTTTCCATAGGCGATAGTTGTCTTCTTCAAAGCTTGTATCAAATCCAACCAACATAAAACACAAATGGGTATAAGGTTTAATTTGTTTACTAAGTATCTTTATTCCCTCAAAAACAATGTTCTCATATTTCATTAAATCCCATGCGTAATGGACGCTTCTAAGGTGCTTGATACTTGCTAAGGCTTCGGCTTTCTCAGGTGTCATTAACCTAACATCAATACCTTGAGTAATATCTACAATCAAATCACGTTCCTTAATCTCTTTGCACTTATCAATCATAAATGGATCCGCTGTAAAATTATTGTCTAGCAATGTAATCACTTTTGATCTAGGATTAATAATATCCTTAATCTCTGCCACCTGATGGAACTTACCCTCTTTCTCTGGAACAAAGCAGAACGCACAATTTCTAACACAACCTCTAGACGTAAATCCAATACCCATTTTGGAAAGAACTTTAGCTTTTTCATGCCTTGAATGTTTTGTCATAATGCCTTTGGTTCGCTTTTCAAGGAACTCAACTGAATATAGATCATAATCTGGACTGCATTTTTCAATTGCATCAGGTAATTTTTTATAAATATCCCAACCGGTACCACCAAATTCTATATTGGGATAGATATATTTAAGCTTTTCTGCTTTTGCTTTATTCCATGTGAAGAGAACTGAGCAGAACACCTTATCAAAATTACCTTTTGCGTATTGATTAAGTAAAACAACCATGTACCCAAGAGCTTTATAATATGTAGATAACTTCATTAATGCTAAGTTTGGTATCTTACCATCAAAATCAATTAATGCTATTGTTTTCATGTGTCACCTTCTTAATTAATTTGCTTTTCTCTACCATTTAATGCCATCCATTTTCGTTGATATTGCTTTTTCCTATCAACCTTGCACTTATCACACATATTTTCCTTATATCGCTTTAAAATTGTAGCACCACATCTTCTGCAGTATTGGGGCTGTATTCTATAAAAACTCGTGCACGCATCACAATTTGATTCACCTGCAGTACATCCGTTATCCCAGTTCATGCAGAGTTCTCTTTGCCAATAATCATGATCGTCATAATGATTACATATTCGAGCTTTAAGTAATAAAACCAACTTGGTCATATCCTCTTTTACTTGTTCTTTTTCTTCGGTATTCAAAAGTCTATGTGATATCTTTCTTTCTGGTCTACCATCACCCCAAGCGCCATTTCCAATCAATCTCGAAACTTTATCCAAGTCCTCGGTAAGATACATATTATAAACCTTACCTCTGATTGCTTTTACTGACTTGTTAAGTTCATCTAGCATCATTTCATAATTAAATCTTTGCTTAATCATTTCTCCAAGTCTAAGACATTCATCATTAGTCCATTTCGTGTGAGTATCTGCCTTTAAAGGACGTTCGATTAAATTCAAATCGCATATTCTTCGCTGTATTGCACCCTCGGTCCTGTTCAACTTAAGAGCAATTTCGCTGTATGTGTACCTAAATTGTTTAACCAATACCTTAAGCTTTTCCTCTTCAAGCTTAGTCCATTGAGACTTATTTATCTTGTGGCTGTTAAAATCTCTTTTACGTTGTATGTCTACCCAACTAGGCTCTGCACCTATAACATTTTTTTCGACCTTAGACCAATCAATTATTGTTCTGTTCTTTTCCGCCCATTCCCAGAAATCTTCAAGATATACTACTTTGAATCTGCTTTCAGATACTCTCTTGTACTTTATTGGAAATTGTCTATTTCGTATCCATGATGTTTCTTTATATGAATAACTTTTATTACCAAGGGCTACAATTAATTGATTAAAGGTTATATATTCACCGTTATTAAGAAATGCTCCAAGTCCCATTTTATTCTTCTTAATATTTATGGCATTTATACTTCTATCTAGATTTTCAGCGATAGTGTTGATTGATATAACACCCCAATTGTCTTCAAGATATTGTATATCTTCATCGGTCCAATTCCTGCCAATTCCCAACTTCTACACACCACCATTCTCATTCAATACCATTTCCATAGCCTTTTTCTCAATCTTGTCAAAGTCATAGTCTCTTTGCTCAAAGTTGATGAATTTATTAGAAGGTTCAGGCTTCTTTTTCCCATCATCTGTAAATTCATCTAGCCAACCCTTAGCATTGAGCCATGTAGAAGCATGTGGGGTAAATCCTTCTTTGAACCGACTGTCACCTTTTATTGATCGCTTAACACCTTCAATAATCTGATTAGTAAATTCGGTATTAGCATCTAGCTTTTCCCAAGTTATTTCAGCTTGCCCCCTACTTACTTTCTTAGGCCACACTTCCCAAAACTTCTCAAACAGTTCCATCTGAGCCTTCGTTAGTTCAGCTTTTTTCTTAGGCTTCTTAGGTTGAATGGGCTTTTTCGATTTTAATGGCTTAGGTTCTTCAGAATTTTTTGGTTGTCCAATTATGCCCTCATCAATCTTGATATCAGTATTTATGTCCTCTTTAGCTGCATAAATGTTATCACCTAACGAGTTAATGACAACATTTACTCGCTTCATGTAGTTTTCAAAAGATTTATCTTTAAAATCAACTAATAAATATTCTTTAACAAAGGTTACTTCTTTGCGTCTTGAAGTTGCTTCAATGTATCTTTTTTGAATACCCTTAGAAGTCAAAACCCCATACTTTTTATAGATTGACTTGCTAAAAATTTCCCATTCTATGCATTCATTAATTACATCATTTATCAGATCAACGTCAGCATTAAATCTGCTTCGATATAATAACAATTCACGCTCAGACCATTGAAGAAAGAATCCATTGTTGTAAATTATTTGCCACAAAATAACCAGCACTCCTAAACCTTGTGGCCCAAATTTCGAAGTAATAATATGGACTTCATCATCAAACTTTACATCTAGCGGAAAATAATCAATTCCATCCTTATTTGGTCTAGCCACTTTATCACCCGTCCTTACTTCTCTAAGAATTTAACTACTTGTTGGTAACTATCAATGTCTATCTTTGCGATTGTTTTTATTCTTTCTATCCCCTGTGTTCTATAACGTTGAGCTGTTTTCTTAACAATAAATCCCTTTGTCTTTTTGATTGAATCAATGACTTCATCCCAATTTTTTTCTTCCCAGTAGTATAATCTTAGAATTTCATGTTGGATGTGTGGGAGCTGCCTATAAGCAATATTAAGCTTGTCCAAGACAATTGATATAAGATTTAGTTCAATTTTGATTTCAGCTCTTGTTGTAAAATAGTCAGAGTTAATATCTTTTCGATGCTCAATGGCTATTCTACTTGTGCTATCACTTATCTTATTTGATTGAACATTAATGCCATCACCACCACCAAAAAGAGCACCAGAGATATAATCCTCATCCAACTCCCTAGAAAGTAAAATGAGCTCTCTTGAAAGACTTTCTAGGATAGCTTCTAGGGTATGATGTTTTTTAAATAAATACTCTACTTCGTGATACCTTATGTAGTTCAAGGGCTTCACTCCTTTATTCTTTTGGCATTTGGTAAACCGCAAAAACATTATTCCAATAGCTTGTATATATATCAGGTTGCTTACTTTTTTTCTCAGCTGAACGAATAATGCAAGATTGAATTTCATCTAAAACTTCTATTGCACGCTCTTTTGTCTCATAACTTCCTAAGGTTTCAAAATATCTATCCATGTTTGTATGGTTGTACATAGTTCGGATTGTAAACTTATCAGCTACTGACTTTCCTGTAATGTCAATCTCTTTAGCTGCAGTTAGCCTTGAAACTAATATAAGATTTAATCTATCCTGGCTTCTAATCCATATTTCCAATTTCTATCGCCTCCTGTCAACATTTCTAATCGCTTCACTTGCTGTTCTATCAACATAACCACCAGAGTTCCTATTGCTTCTTCTCTCTGAGATATCCTTTGCAAAACCATAAAGTCGGTTACGTTCTTCTTTCAATCGTTGTTCATATTCTGCGTTCTTCCTGTCAGCAATTTTGACTGCATTTAAGAATTGATCACGGCTGACATATTCTTTAAGTGCTTCAACAAGTGGTGCGCTTCTATCGTTTAACCTACTTTCTAGATGTGCAATATTCTTTTCCCTACCTAGTTGCCTATTTATGTTATCAATCTCAATATGTAATTCTTTTACCCTCTTTTTTAATTTTTCATTATTGCCAATTTTTTTTAATTCACTTTGCAGTTCTAATCTATACTCATATATGTCATTAAGCCTTGCATCAACTCCCATTAACTTTGTTCCACACTTCCTACATGTGAGAAAGTTCATCTAGTCACGCTCCTTAAAATCTTTACATACAGTGTAATCCCCTGCTAATTCAAATAAGCAATGATTACAAAGTTCGTCACCATATGGATTATTGGGTTCAGGTGGTGAGTAATCGTAATGTACGCAATCTCTGCAATCCTTTGGCCTTCCAAATTTATATCTAAATATAAGGAAGATTATTGCAACAACCACTGAGTAAATTATGTATGCTTCCATGGGGGTTTTCATTTAATCACGCTCCCAAATACTTCTTGCAACTTGCTTTCCTGTTACAAGGCCTTTTAAAGTAACTGCACTTACCATCAGTATCTCTAGTGCATCTGCCTGCATTTGACATATTAGGAAGTATGTTAATCCCAAATGGTGCTGCTAATAATGTTAATTCTGCAAGTTCCTTAGCTATAGATGGTTGAATAACATAATCAATGGATGACATTACTGCACGTCCAGTTCCAGCACATAAAACCACTCCACCCCTATTATGATTTTCATTACAATAATCAATAATCTTGGCACCAATGTACTTTTCAAAAATGTCATTTACACTTTGCTCATAAACGCCTACGCAATCACCACATGCTGTATCGTAAAGATGAACACCAGTGATGCAGTTGCTTTCATCTAAAGATATATGCCCTCTTGTACTACCAGGGAATCTAATAGGATAAACTCCTCTGAACTTGCTACATATATATGTACCATCACCAATATGCTCAAGCAACATCCTAGATGATGGTTTTAGATGCCGATCCATTTCTCTAGTCAAGTCGTTGAAAAATTCTGTTTCATCTTCAAATCTTATTTCATTGATTAATTCCATGGAATCACGCTCCCTTTTCGTACTATTCAACGTTAATATCCTTTTTGATTTCATCAATCAAATCACTAATCATAATGGCTCTCTTGTAATCGTCTGTAAAAATGCACAAGCTATTTCCTTGTTCTTTCTCCCATTCGTTAATTAACTCTTGAGCTTTTGTAATTAATGGACTTTGTGTATCTAAACAGCTATACATATCCTCGTAACCATCTTCACATTTGCCATTAATAACATCACGCAAGTCAATTCCAAAATGAGGCGTTGCCTCTGTAGCCCAAAGATAGTTTGGTACTTCTTCACCTTCCAAAATCTTCTCTTCTAACCACTCTGAAACACCTGTTATGTCTTTAATGTTTTCTTCTCCACTAAGTATGAAATAGCCATCATAATCTTTATAGTGAATTTTTGTAGCTTTTCCAAATAGCACATTTTCTTTCATTTCTTGCTTAGCATCCCATTCTAAGCGTCTTTTTTTCTCAGATTCTTTGCATTTACAATGTCCCGACATAGTTCCTTCTCCGCAATGCTCACAAACAAAAAGTTTTCCAGTATGGCACCTTCTGCATTGCTCAATATAGCTATTACCGTTTTTCTCAACAAGGACAAACATCAACCCTTTACAGCTTGGACATGGTATTTCATTTTCTGATAAATTTAAAATCAACTTTTCTTGTAATTGCTCAAATAATTCTTTAGTGCTTAATTCGCTCATCTATTTAGCTCCTTTTCTTTACCTCTCAATAGTTTTCAATATGGGTACATTTTCAAATCCAATTCCAACCCTGCATCAGCAATTACAGTTTCAATGCCTGTTAGGGCTTCAATCTCTTTCACCATTCGCTTGGCATCTGAATTACCGTCTGATAAATGAAGCAAAATTATGCGTCTGCATTGGCTTAAATCATTAGCCTTTAGAAATTCCTTGCAATGTTCCAAACTCATATGACTTTCAAGTAATCGCTTTTTCATTGCTTCATCTACATATCCAGCTTCTACATTCGCATTTAGGGTATCAAGGATATAATTTGATTCAATCATGATGTAGTTAAGTCCTTGGAACCTATTTTTCAAATAATATGTATCTGTTGCGAATAACAGCTTCTCGCCTGTTGGCCTATACTTGATTATGAAACCTCTGGAATCAAGATTGTCATGTTCTGTTTCAAAGGATAATACCGTAAAGTCACCGAAGTTAATCTGTAAGCCTAATGTTGCTTCAATTGCCCTGTACCTTGACCCATTTGGAATCTTTAATGCTTCAATCGTTCCTTTGCTAAGGTAACAATCTATACCCGATTTCATTACATCTAATACGGCTTTGGAATGGTCTTTGTGTTCGTGGGTAACTAAGCATGCCAGTACTTTTGATAAGTCGAAATCAAGACCTTTTTTGATATCACCTATAGGTATGCCTGCTTCAATGAGCAGGCTCCCTGTTGGTGTAGATAGAACATAACAATTTCCTTTGCTCGATGAGCCTAACACCGTGAGTTTCATGATTAATAACCAGGACCATCTTCTACGATGATTTCCTGTTGTACAACTGTTTGTTGAGACGTCTTGCTTTTAGGCTTGTCCTCAACTACTTCTACCACTTCGGCAACTTCAGTCTCTTCATCTTCAATGTCAATGATTTCTTTATTTGCATTCTGCTTAATCGTATTCGAAACAACCTTTTCCTTGTCAATTTCAGGCATTTCATCCTCAACATACATGTTTGCAAGATTTTCAGGAAAAGCTTCTCTTAATGCTTGAACTAAAGCTACTTTTCTAATCATCGTTGAAGGCTTTGACTTCCAAATTGATTGACCTTTGTCGTACTCTTTAAAACTAACTTTCATAACCGTTGGAAATTCTCGATCACTTCTATGAACCTTAGCCCATCCACCAAGAAGCTTATCTGTTGGAAGAGAAAAACACCCTTCAACTTCAATTATTTCTCCGTCTCTATCAATAATGATTCCTGCTTCATGTCCTGAAAGTAGATTGCTTGATTCAGCTCTTTTCATATAAGCTTCTTTACCCACAATAAGTTGACATTCATCACCAAACTTAATTGGATATGCTTCATTTAGGAATGGATTAAGCTTTTGAAATTTACATAAACTCATAAACATGAAAATTTCAGCGTCGGTCATTTCTTTGTTACCTCTAGCAAGGAACTTCTTAACTATTGAACCTGTTAATTTGATTTCCTCACCGTTTACCTCGTATAACATTTCCTTTGTTTCAATTGTTGATAATTGATTTTGCTTATCTGCCATCTTTTGTTTCCTCCTTAATAATATTTAACTTGTAAATGCTGTTTTTAGTCTTTACTTCAATGGTAGCCTCATCCTCATAAATTGACTCAATTTTTGAAGTTCTTAAGCTCCCACCTTCTTCAAATTCCATCATCATTGCAGAACCAACCGCTAGAGAATCACATATTAACATTGCTTTTTTATCTTGTAAGTGATACTTATCAGTTGGTGTAATGTAACATACTTTTACATTTATAATATTCATGCTTCAACCTCCACACGTAAAACGCTATTCCTATCGTTCCAATCTTTCTTAGCCTTTTCCAAAGCTTTAACAGAATTTATTGGCAATTCATTAATTTTTTTACCACTTTTAATAGCTTCTATTAACTCACTGAATTCTTTATCTGCTTCAATCCCAGAAAGTTTAAATTGAACTTCTTTATCCAATTCATCCCATGATGCAGCCTTGATAAGATTAATGATTTGGCTAGGACTTTCGATTAACTTACTTACTGACTCTCGATTGTCAATAAAGATTGGAGCTGTAACGCCATAATAGGCACAAAGCGTATTGATTATGTCTAACCCAGCATTCATCTTGCCTGCATGATTTGCTTCGCTAAATGGCACGAATGAACCATTTGTATTGATTAAAGCTTCACAGCAAGGATTAATCCCACCATTTATCTGTTGATCGAACAGTTTGAAGTTTACATACTTAAATCTGCTGTTAATGCTTCCTTCAATCAAATTTACCTTGGCAATTTCAAACTGACCCATAAGGTACTCTTGACCTTCTAACTCACTAATTTGGGCAGATATTTTCTTTTCTTCATCTTTCAGATCTTCAACACGCTTCAAGATTTTTGCCCTGTCATCTTTGCTGTTTAATATCTTATTGCAAGCATCTATTTTCGATTGAATATCTCGCTTATTTTCAAGTAATAAGGCCGTAGTATCTTCAATAGGCTTGTCCAAATCAGCTTGAAGTGTATTTATTTGTTTATCTATTGTGTCGTATTCGACATCTTCAGAATAAATAATTTCAACTGTTGGTTTTGAGATCTCCTTACCAATGGTTTTCAGTTCTTGTTCAAGCTGTTTTAATTGAGTTTCAGATGCTTCTACTTTTAAAATTAATTCATCAATCGTAGCTTGAGCCTGTTCAGTACTTTTTTTAACTGATAATCCCTCTTGGTTATTTTTTATGATTAAGAAATCAATTTTATCAATAGATTTCTTCTTTTCAGTTTCAAAGTTCGTAAACATTTCAAGTAACTTGGTATCTTTATCATCTGTTGGCAAGGCCTGCTTACATGTAGGGCAAATGAAAGCGTCTTCTGGTGGTTCAACAAATGATGTTGCTGTAATCTCTTTTTTCTTGCCACTCAACTCCTTCCATTCATTAAGTAGCCTAGTTCGTTCAGCGCCATTTTTAATAATGACTTCATTACATTGATCAATTCGATTCTTAAAACCTTGAATATCTGCTTCAACCTTTTGAATTTCAGCTTCTACTTTTAATTGCTCTGTATAAGCATCTTTTTTACCTTTGTTAGCATCAGAATCAATTCTAGCCTTAACTTGTTCAAGCTTACCCTTGAGTCCATAAAGTTCTTGTTGTTTCTTCCTGAATCCAGTCGCAATATTAGCAGCATCAGTCATTTCAAGTTCTATGCCTTCCATAATGCGTTGGTATTCTTCCGAGGATTTCTCAACATCTGAATAATCTGGTTGATCAAGTGGAATTGACAGCATAAGTTCATCAATCCTAGGTGGTATATCAGACTTGTCCTTTTTAAATGCTTTAAGTCTTTCAGAAATAATCTTCTTGAAATCATCAATTGACTTGCCCGAAAGATCTACCTTTAATTTAGATAATTTGGAATTTGAGTTTAATACTTCGTCTTCTGTAACATCACCACAAATCTCGATGATAATTTTGCGTCTATCTTCCCATTTAAGCTTAGTATTGAAGAAAAATGGGTTAGTAATCATTCTGAACACAGTTTCATCAACGATTTGCCCAATTTTTACTTTATATTCAGCTTCTTTTACGGGTACTTCATCAACCCAATATGAAATGGTATTACCTGTAAGTTCAGAAGCTTCAGACCCTCTCTTGCGAGTCCATTTCTCTTCTGACATCTTTTTTAATTTCAATGGTTTACCATCAATTGTTAATTCAGCTTCTACTTCTGTCTGAAGCATATGTATGTCATTGCCATCTTTATCCTGAGGTTTTATTTTGAAGGTTGTTTTATCATCACTGTTTTTACCGAAAAGCAACCATAAAAATTCATCAAATTGTGTAGTTTTACCAGTTCCATTGTCTCCATACACACTAGCATTTTTCCCATTCAATGGAAGCTTAAAGTCTTTTATTCCCTTGAAATGCTTTGCTTTTAACCAATTCAATCTAATATCCATAACATGCCTCCTTATTTCTTCCCATTTTTTTTCAACTTGTTCATCATATATGTATCCTGCACTCTTATAATTGCTATTTGTATTTACACAAAACAATCTGCAATACCTTTCCTTAGGTGTCCACCATGAGCAATTGCTACAGGTCTTCATAGGCTTTACTTCTTATTCTCTTACCTAATGCAAACTCAACACCTTGTTTTGTTAGCCTGAAAGAAACACTTCCATCTTCTTGAACATTCTTACCTTTAACTGCTGCACCTATTTCAACTAAATAATTCCAATCTTTATCATTTTTATTTGTAAAGTATCTATTTCTATAAGGTTTATTGCTATGATCTAACCCAATTGCATGTTTCATCTTTTTCATTTGAAAATCTGTGATTTCCCAGAACATCACATTGTAAAGTTCTATAAATCTCTGTGCTCTTTGTTTGGTGTTTATGAAACCATATCTACCTTTAAGGTATTGATAATCTGCAATTAGCTTAGTAGGTGGTGATGTCCAATAACTTCTTAAAGTTTGCCTACCGATTTTGCAACAAATAAACATTCCATTGCTTTTATCATCGCTGTTCTTTGAGGACCATAGCTTCATTCACATCAGCCTCACTTTCCTTAACAACTTGCAAGCAAGATATATCAAATCCTCCTCTTTTGCCTTCTAAAAGAACAACCATGCTTCCGCAAACTGCCCAAGGTTCTGAACGAGTAACCCAAACTTTACCTACATTCTCTTCTGCCTCAATACAATTTACCATTTTAACTTTCGTTCCAACTTTCATGATTTTATCTCCTCCTTAGGTATAATCGAATTCACTACTTCAAACGATGTGATCGTGCATCCATTTTCTCTCTCAAGCGCCTTCTTAACTTTTGCAAGTCTATTCTCACGGTCTTCCATTGCTTCTCTGTAATCCTTTTTACTTACCTCAACCTCTTGAAAGTAAGTCATTGTAAGTCATTGTGAACGTTTCCCTTACTTTCATAACTACAACTCACCTTCTTCATAAGCATTTAGCTTATCTTCAAGATTCATGATCCTAATGCCTAAGAACATACCTGCAATTACACCGCCGCATAGAAACCCCGAAAAAAATCTAATTACTTCCCACATAAAATATTTCTCTCCTTTCATTTTTCTTGTTCGGAAAATTGGACTATTGTTCATCAACCGTGATTTTTTTATCGTAATGACTAAAAGTTAATTTTTTACCTTTTAGTTTTGGATATATTTCATGTACCAACTCCCATGCTTTTATTTCTTTTTGCATGGCTTCTTCCATTGTTTGCTTTGCCCTATCGTGTTTGTCATGCTTAACATACATTTCTGCCAATTTCACAAGTGAATTATATTTCATAAAGGCATATCTAATCTTACTTGTTGCTAGATATTGTTTTTGCTTAAACACTTAAAATCACTCCTTCGCTTTTGTTTTTTGTTCTTCTAAAAATCGTACTATTCTTTCTTAATACTATCCAATAATTTTGTTACTGCACTAAGTTTGTCGTATATCTCGTTTAACATTTCTGACTGACCATTATTGAAGCTATCATCACACTCAACTACATTCATAGCCAATTCTAACCTCTCTATTGATTGCTCGATGTAATGAACCATTTCTTCTTTGTGGGCTTGCTCTATAGTCATTTTTTACCCCCTTAATACGGAATAGTTTTCAATGTCGCCAAACTACCATTGGTCTATTTCATAAGCTGTCCATAGTCCCATTATGCAAAATCCTAGCAAGCTAATTATTCCCCACAAACAAAACATGCGATTATATGGATATATACTGATACCATTTGGATATGTAACTGATGTATCTTCACCTGAATCAACTAATGTTTCTCTTAATTTCATCAAAACATTTGTCTTTTCTAATTGTCCTGAATCGGGCTTTAAATTAATTAATTCCTGTCTTGATGCAACTAAATTTTCATACCAAAATCCAATGTCATTTTTAGGTTGTTTTAGAAATATTGAAACCGTTCCAGCTGTTAGTTCTTTGCTTTCTAGATATTTAATTGCTGTATCTAACTCTTTTGATGCTAATTCTACCGTGTTTGCATCTGCTGCTCTTTTCAAATGGCCTGTACAATTAATACTGAATTCATACCCTTTAATGATTCTTGCACTAGCCCACCATAATGTTGAAATTGTAAATAGAATAAGTAATATTGTAAGCGTTTTTTTCATAAATTCTCCTTCTGTGCAATGCACAATGCTTATTGTTTTTTCAAATTATCAATATAATCAAATGATCTTTTACTCATTAATCCACGTTCTCAACTATCCAAACGTGCTTCTGCTGTACACCCCATTCATCTGCTTGTACCAGTTCTGGTATGTATAAATCAATGCGATTACCCTTTATATCTGAGCCTATATCCTGTGCCTGACGATATCCAACGTCTTCTATGTACACCCAAGTTCCTGGTGGAATAACGTTCCAATCAGATGCTATGGTTATTTCTTCTGTCACTGGCTCACCGCTTTTGGTAATCCCGTAAGCACGATCACCAGGTTTCTTACCAGTACTTTCTGCACCTGCAGTATAAGCGGTAATCGTAAATTCGCCTAGATAACCATGAATACCACTGCTACTAGAAATACAAGTGAAGCAGCTGCAAAAATAAGTATGACTTGGCTTAAAAACATATTCACGAATTTTCGGACTGAAGGCTTTCTCGTAAAGTGCCGTAACTGTTTGTTCTTGCCGTTTAATATTATCTTGAATTGCTTTGTTAATTCTTCCTTGGATAATTCCATTGATTAATCCTCCTGCTATAAAAATTGCAATGATTACTATTATCAGAACGGTGGATAAAATTCTGTTAAGCTTTCTCAAATTTAAGTTCGATTGCAGACTTTCTTTTTTTGCCATACTTGTATACCGTCCTTCTATCAACTTTATAGCCTTTGCTTAATGCTATAAGCGTTAAGTTTTTAGAAAATCTAGGAATATGCTTAGGTTCTAAACCTATCTTTTTGCTAACTTCTGCCACTGAAAACCATCCCATTTTTGAAAATTCATCAAAATACATTTCTGCCAATGAAGCAGATTTCCCACCAACCTTATTCTTGGCTCCATTGTCATTAAGTAACTTAAGTGGTTTGAGTTGCTTATTATTTTGCATTAATCTTCTTTCTTCATAATGTTCATTTACTCTGAAAAATTCTTCAACGGTTAGTGTCGTCATTTAAATTCCCCCATTATATTTTTATTAAATCTAACCTTGTTATTGCCTTCCACCCTAGTGGTTCAAGTACCAAGTTGAAAGTTTCAATTAGTTTTGGGCTACCTTCAATTTGCTTTAGGATGTCATTAAGTTCTAGCCTGTCAATTTTCGGACTTGGATCACCACCCAATTTAACTTCATCAACCTTGCCTAGATCGTTCACAATCTCTTTTACTTCATATTGCTGCTCTTCTTTCACGGTTTTATGTGATTCAAAATCATTATTTATCGTGTTGTTCGTGAATACAATTGATTTTGCGTTTTCAACTTTTAGGGGTACTAATGTGTTTTCACCTTTTAATGGTACTAATATGTACTCACCCCTACTGTGGGTTTTAATCGCAAATCCCTTTTCCTTTGCTACAGCTCTAATATTCTTCATGTAGTACATAAAATTAGATTCTGTTCTCATTAGTTCAGCAATCTCTAACTCATCAAAAATAGTTTTTTTAGAGAAGTTTATGTTACTATTTATTAAAGTTTCAACTACCTTGTTATAATCTCTAGGTTTTCCCTTCACGTTATTGTCCTCCTTCAATTCATTTAATGGTTTGAGCTGTTTATGATTTTCAATCATTGGTGTCATTTCTGTATGTTTTTTGTAATCTTCTTCTATTTCAGCTTTAGACAAGCGTTCAAATAATTTATCTGCATCTACATAAGGCATTTATTTACCTCCAAACATGGACAATTAATATTTATTATGTTATACTAACTTTGACATTTTTCATTGGTCCTTTTTAGGGCCTTTTTTCTTTTATAAGCACATTTAGGGCATCTGTAACCAAGTATGCTCATTACTGTGTAAACGCTTATGTTCCACCATTTTTTACAATCCATACATTTCGCATACACTGATCTATTCACCTTCTTTCATGGGGTAGTCAGCTTCTAGGGATTTTTTTGTGCATTCTTCGCAACCACCTTTCCCACAATATACTTCTAATCCAAATGAATCAGGGCAAGGTTGTCGTTCAAAAAGCTCAGTAACAACTTCTTCATCATTCATACCTTTGAAAATCATAGGACGCTCTTCTCTAATCTTGTCGTAACCCTTCATCTAATTAGCCTCCTTGCATATTGCAAATTCAACTTGTCCATTTACTTTGTAACTTAATAATTTCAATATCCCATCGGAAATAATTTCAGCCATCTTCATTACTGTGCTAAGTCTTGTGTTCTGAAGAATAAGCATATCCATATATCCCGAAAAATTAACCACACCAGTTATGCTTATGGTTCCTACACTTTGAAGTGTTTTACCTACACCAGAACCTGGCTCTATGGAACCCTTGATTATATTTATATTGCCAATATGACTTGTCTTACCTAGAGATGCATCAATAGCAACTATCAATGGGTTCGCATGAGTACATCTGATATACTCAAGGATTTGATCAAGGTTCTTGGCATGTACTGGGCTATCCAATGTGCCATATACCCTTGCTTGTCCATCAATTAGCTTTGATATATAGTGACCAACCAATGGTCCTAAGCTGTCACCTGTAGCTCTATCAGTACCAATGCAAATTATTACAATTTCAGAATATGAATTCTCTCTCAATTCTTTCGCAACCACCGAATTTAATGCTTTAAAAAATTTCGTGTCAGCATCTTGATTACCAATGTTTACTATTTCTTTTTTACTCATCGTTTAATTGATAACCTCCTTACCATCAGCCTTTCCAACTTCTTTCTTAATCCAAGACTTCATATCGCTTCTGTTAAAATGAGTGTTTTTAAGTGCACTCTTTCTACTCTTAGACTTCTTTTGTTTCATCAATTGCACCTCCCCTTACTTTTGCCTTTAAACTCTCAAGAAGTTCTTCTTTAGACATCTGATAACGTTTTCTCTTAGCTTTGTATTTGCTTCTTTTAAAACCTAAAAAATCAATTCCTATCGTTGGCATCTGTAAACCTCCTTAAATCTGATTAATAGTAAAAACAGAATGGGCTTTAATAAACACTTTGGGGGGTGATAGTTTTATTTTAAACTGGGGTGGTTTAGCCCACTCTGTTAACTGAGCAGCAGGGAGTTGAACCCTGCATTAAGAGAACTACATTTACTTTGGGAGTGTATTGACTGAAATTCTCTCCCCTTTACTCAACACGATTAAATTAAAGGTTTTTATGGCCCTGATGCCACTTTGCTTGTAGTAAGCTTGTCCCACTAGCCGTAATCGCTCTTCCAGATTACTTCTATCAAAAGCAGATTAATTGCTTTGTCTGATAGTGGAACGGGAAGCAGGGATTCGAACCCTAGAAACCGAAGATCTTCTTCCTTGAAAATTGCAAGTGCTTGATAAATTGGCTTGTCCTCCTTTTAATGATTTCTAAAAGAGTCAATGGCTCTTTGTGCTGCGCCTTCTCCGTTATCTCGATCGTATCCCCATTCATCAAATTCAACGTCAGAAGATAGGTCAACTTTCATTACTTTTCCATTCAGATAATCAAAGTATTTTTGAATACCCATTCCATCTAAAATAGCTTGCGCCTCAACTGTAGTCATATCTTTCGGATATTCCATCAATCCCATGGCCACCATTTGAACATTAAACCCTTGAATCTTTGACTTATTAAAGAGCGTACTTAATACTTCTGCCTTGTTTAATCCTTGAATATTTACCATAAAACATTCCTCCATTATTTTTATTTTTAAGCCACATACTTAATCATGTACTCTTTAACAATCGCCGTATAAATCTCTCTAAGCTTTTTATCATCTTCAATACAATCAAGCTTGCAGACTTTAACTGCAGTTTTGCTGTGTCCTTCGCTATAAAGCTTTTTCTTTAGGTTTTCTAGCCGTTGCTCAAGCCTTACTCCTGCCCTTGCGCTTAGAAGCTTATAGCTTTCTGTCCTGATGTTCCTAAATTCATTCTCACCGAGTACATAAGCAATTTTATTGAGCATTTCATTAATCTCTTTGCGCCAGTTATCAGGTCGTTGTACAATGGTGTCTTTTATGTTTTGTATTTGTGTTGCTTGAGCTGTAACAGCTTGTCCAAGTTGGCTCACTTGAAGTTGCTGAGTTGCAACCGACTTAAATAATAAATTAAACATCTGTAGATCCGGGCTTAAACTAGAGGTATCAAATTGACCTTCTTTAATACTGAAATATGTATCCTCAAGTATTTCATAAGTTTCCCATGCCTTATCTGTATCAAGAATCTTTGCATGTCTTAATGCGCCTGATTCAGTCCAAAGGTATAACTTATTAACATTTACTGGCACAAGGTCAATATTATTGACTTCGCGTTTTAGTTGCCTTAATTCATCACCTTGAAGGATATGATACTGTTTTCCTTCTTCAAATCTGTCCTTATGATTAAAAAAATTGTTTTGAATGTTATTAACATCCGTTTGATACTGCTCTGCTAACTGAGCCGTTAACAAAACCCTTTTGTTTTGCCTTTCAATTACCCTCAATTCACTCATAAATGTTAGCCTCCAAATAATTTGTTTAACCCGCTTTATGTGTCTTTTTCGACACCTTTTCCCCGACAAAAATCTCATCAATAGTTAGCGGATCTTCTCCTTTCTTTTTTAACTCTTTATTTATGTACCCCCTTATAAGTTCACATTCATTTAGGAACCAAGGTTGCTCCCCATTCTCTTTTTTGCCGTATTGACAAGGTGCCACGCCAATTAATTGAGCAAAATCATACTGCTTAATGTTTAGTCTATTCCTTAAATATTTAAGAAATAAGTACATTGTTTTTTCTTTTTTCATCTTATCATCTCCTTTGATGTGTCTTATACGATACTGTCATTATATCATCTATCCAAATATTGTCAAGACTAAATATGCATTAAAAGAAACTTTTTTATTTACAATATGATATTTTAGTGTATAATATAATATGTAACAACATTTGATTTGAATGATTTGGAGGCTATACAATGAATATATATGGTGCCAATTTAAAAAAACTAAGAAGAGAAAAAGGATCAAGTCAAGAAGAGCTTGCAAAGTTTGCAGGAATTAAATCTAAATCTACTATTTCAAAATACGAACGCGGTGACATTGTGCCTACATTAGACGTTGCTAAGAATATTGCGGATTTTTTTGGTGTGTCTGTTGATTCCATGACTTTAAAAAATCAAACCATTGAAAATTCAATTACTGATCGAAATTCAAAAGAACTTATAGGATTGCCAAAAGAATATATTAACGCAATCAAAATAGCTTATAACAACGGCATAACACCAGAAAAATTAATTGAACTTATTGAATTTACTACAAATTTAAGAAAGTAGGTGTAATTTTATGGGTAGTATTTATCAACGGAAAAGAGACGGCAAATGGGTCGGCACAATTGAGGTACCTAATACGGATTTAAACAATAAAAAACGTGAACGTGTCAGTGTATATGCAGACTCGGAAAAAGAAGTTAAAAGACTATACAACAAATTGGAAGAAGATATTGAAAAAGAAGATTCATAAATAACCGAAATACCTCATTTGAATCAATGCTGAATAAGTGGTATACAATTCACAAACCAAAGCTAGCAGTAACAACAGCATCTCTTTATAAAATGTATTTGGACAAGCATATTATTCCTGTCATTGGCGCTGTTAAGCTTAAGGATCTCAAACCTATGGTTCTTGACGAATTCTATAACAAAAAACTCGAAGAGGTATATGACGTTAAGAATAATAAGAAACTTTCTCCTAATACTGTTATAAAGCTTCACAAGTTAATTCTTACCGCATTAAATTATGCAGTTACTAATGATATTATTGAATCAAACCCTGCTAGCAAAGTTACCCCAATAAAAAAAGTTGTTTATAAGCCTAAGATTTATAATGAAGAAAAGTTTAATAATCTTTTAGATGCAGTTGCAGGTACATTTGATGAAATACCGATATTATTGGCTGGTGCGGTAGGTCTTAGACGAGGTGAAGTGTTTGGCATCAGATCTGTTGATTTGGATTTTAAAGAAAACACCATTACTGTCGAAGAAACAAAGGTTAAGTGGGACAAGTATATAATCAAAGACCCCAAAAGTGAATCAAGTAAAAGAACAATAATCACGTATCCATTTGTAATGCAAGTAATTAAAAATTATTTAGGCTCTTTAGATGTTGTTCCTGAACGTGTTTGTGATAAGTTTAAACCAGCTGCTTATTCAGAGCATTTTAAAAAATTATTAATTAAATATGACTTACCTGTAATTAGATTTCATGACCTAAGACATTATAATGCAATCATCATGCTTAAGTATGGCATATCTGATAAAGTGGCTTCTGAAAGACTTGGGCACGCCTCTACCGCGATGCTAAAGAATATCTATCAGCACACAACTGATGACATGCATGAAGATGCAGCCAAGAAAATAGAGAACGCTTTATCCAAAAAACCTGTCAGCCAAATTGACAGCCAAGGCATAAATTAAGACATGAATTATACTACTTTAGGACACTTTTTTGCTCTTGACATGAATGTCATCGGATGTTATAATACTCTAGGATATTGGAAAAGCGCGTTTCTTATAAGACACGAATGCTAGGCTAAGGATCTAGTCCATATTACTTGGGTAGGGGTTCAAGTCCCCTCGACTGCACGCGATTCTATCGATTTTATTAGTCTCAGAAAATACTCTGTCAGCCATTTTGACAGCCATTCAAAATTTACATGATTTATTACAGCCAACGACAAAGGGATACCCCACCAGGTATCCCTTTTATAATTGGAATTTATGCACTTAATGCCCTTGCACCTATCTTAAAACATGTTAGTTCGATTATCTCATCCATTCTCGATATAGTTTCTTCATAATCGAACATAATGTCTTTGTCATCATCCAGTTTGTTTACTATTTCTCGGAACATTGATATGCACTTCTCTGTCAATAAATTGTATTCTTCGTTCTTTTTTAATTCATTTGAACAAGTTCTGCTAATGTACTCTTCTAGTTCAACTCCACCCAAATTCCAGTTACCCATTTGTCCCCTCCTATTGCGTTAACAAGTGTCTATTTTCTGGTTAAATTCTCTTCCTTGCATTATAACACGAATGTTTGTTCGTGTAAACTGCATTTTTCGTCCATGAATCAGCAACCTCACCTCTTTACAATTTATTTTAATATTCTCTCTTTTTCGCGACAATATTGTATCATAAATCTTGTCCACAATGGTGGACATCATTCAATTGTTAGTAATTTGTTTTCGGGTACGATAATTCCAAAAGCAAGACACAGCTTTATGTAGTTTGTAATAGATGGCTCAGCTAATCCGTTTTCAATTTTGCTTAATTCGCTTTTGCTTATACCCGTTTGATGCGAGAGATCTCTTAATGACCAATCTTTCTCAAGTCTGTTTTCTCTTACTTTTAATATTATTCGCATGATGTTTATCGTCCTGTCAAATTTTTAGTACACCATATAGTTTACCGCTGTATATAAGTATCTACTATTATATATTATAATCAACTGTATATGTTTAGGAAATTTATGGGGGCGATTCAAAAGTTGAATATTAAAGAAGAAGTTAAGTTTTATACTTGGTCCGAAGGTCATGAATTACAACGAATTGCTGAAGAATTAAGAATGTCAAAGCAGCAATTAAATAACAAACTAACGAACGAGACTTTAAGATATTCTGAATTAAAAAAAATAGCTAGATTTTTAGGCTATAATATAAAATGGGAAAAGAGATTATAGTGGCTTTGTAAGTTTGAATAATAAACTTGTCAAAGCCTTTTCATATTTTATTATGTTCATCCTTAAGTTCTTTGCAATTGTCTTTATTACACATCCCGATATGAGTATGTAAAAGGTATTAGCAGATATTAATTCATCTTCAATGATATCTGTCTTACCCAAATAATGGCAACCGATAATCATCTTTGTGCTGAATTAATTCATTTCGATATTTATTTTACAAAATAAAAGCCTAACCCTATTGGATTAAGCTTTTTCTGTTATTTATCTGCTCTTGCAGCTTATTCATTTTAACGTGAGTATAAACGACTGTTGTATTTATATCACCATGACCCAATAGCTCCTGTAAAGACCTTATATCAAATCCCTCTTCAAGTAGCTCGGTTGCATAAGTATGACGTAAAGCATGGGGGTTTACTGGCTTTAATTCTCCGTTATTATTAATAAAAACGCCAGCACGTTCGGATATTCTATAACATACTTGCCTAAGGTACCTATCAATGACTATATTGCCATCAAGCGTACAAAAGAAGAATTTACAATTTGGTCTAAACTTCAACCAATGTTTACAGGCATTCACTATGTCTTCATCCATAGGCACATATCGATCTTTCTTCTTACCTTCCTTACCTTTTGACTGCTGAATATAAATCATTCCAGTCTTGAAATTAACATCCGATTCTCCTAGCTTACAAACCTCTGAAATTCTTAATCCAGCTCTATACATCATTAAGATCATTGCGTTGTTTCTTGCCCCAGTTGGACAATTTAAATTAATCTCGCTAAGCATTGCTTTTACTCCATCCTGATCTGTGATTTTCGGTAATTTCAAACCCATTTTACACACCTCCTTATCTTTATTATATTGTTAAAAAATATACAGCCTTGACCTTAAATAACCTAATTATAATATTTTATGAAATTACACTGTTTTTGCTTGTTTTGATGGTTAATGTATGCATGATGTAACATTTCAATGATTAATGTATACAATAACATTAATTAATTCATACATTAGTACATAAACAGATACAGATACAGATATAGAAATAGATATATAGAGATATATGCGCTCACTCAAAAGCGAAACCAAATATATGTTAAATAAATATCACATTGAATATATCTATATCTTGAGCGTTTAATCAAATTTTAAACAACACCCATTTGCAGCTGTCCAATTCATATTTAATCTCACAGAGCTTATACTTATCATTCAATACAATCTCACACTCAAATATGCGCGTTCTATTACCTACCAAGTTACCTTCTGTTGTCTTGATTACCCTTAATATATCATACACTTGATGCTCTCCATCTTTACCAGCTATCTTAAAGCGTATTGGATGCATTGTACCATCAGGATCTGTTTGACATATCATTTCAATGCTCTTTGCTATCGTCTTCAAATGACTTCACCTCATTTTAGATAATATAAATTAAATAGATGCAATTAATTCCTCAATTATTGAAGACTTTGTAGCGCCATTTCCTCTTTCAGAAACTAACCTATCTAATTTGTCATACATAGCAGAACTGATCGTTAAAAATAGCGTTTCCTTACTTTCGTAGTCATTAGATATTGCTCCAAAATTAGTATCATATTCAATTTGACTGAGCTTTTCATTGGACCATTGCTTTGCTTCTTCATAGCTTAACGGAATAATTTTAGACCCTTGAGTCCATGTATTGCCCGAAGATACTGCATACTTTGTAGATTCTCCACCCTCACATGATAGAAAAAATTCCCCAGTTCTTTTCTTGTATAAACATTCAATAATGTAATTTGGATCAATATCAATCAATCCATTGGACCAGGTCCCGATGCTAACTGCTTTTTCAGTATCATACTGCTTACCGCTAATAATTTTTTTTGCCATTTTAAATTTCTCCTTTAATTATGTTTTGATATTTTAAGTTCGAGAGGTCAATCCAGTCACGATTGGGTTAACCAGTTAAAAAGATTATGGATCCAAAACTCCACTTTTCAAATTGAGTGCATATAAACCCCTGTGCAATTCTTTATAGTAGCCCTTATCAAGTGCCGTGTGGTACGACACAAGATAAGAGGTTACCTGAAACTTTAAATCAATCCATTACTTTTGAAACTGTAGAAATTGTTATCACCTATGACTATGTGGTCAACAAGTTCTATACCTATTATCTTGCCAGCTTCAACCAATCTTTTGGTAATGGATACATCTTCTTTACTTGGCGTTGAATCACCACTTGGATGATTATGGAATGCGATAATCTGTACTGCATTTGCTAGCAATGCCGACTGGTAAACATCCCTAGGACTGACTAATGAAGCGTTTACTGTGCCGACTGACAAGACATGCACCCCTAAAACATTGTTTTTGGTATTCAATAGTAAGATACCAAACCTTTCTACTGTAGAGCTATTAATATCCAGTACCCTGTTGACTATGTCATTGACATCATCAGGGCTCTTGATTTTACGCCCTAAACCCGGATAATTGTTACTTGAATCCTTAACCATTCTTACACTAACCATTGCTATTCGTGACATTCTTAAAACCTCTCTTCCTTTGATTTAGTATGTATTAATTACTATGTACTAAGTATATCATAGAGTTCATATATAGTCAATACATATCTATCGTTTATATGAATTAAATCAATGTTTTTATAATGAATCTAACGTCATTATGTGTAAAGGGTTTAACCTTGACAGGCATATGCTAGTAGCACTTATGCTAGGCCCTTGCATATCTATCACATATACATTAATACGTTCTGCTCTAGAGCATGCACATCATGGTCCATATGCCGTAGTCATTCATACAGTGTTAGCTTAGCCCTTGCTTACAATCGTTATACACTAGTTATATCAATGCTATCTATACTGGTGCTATGCGACCATTATGATATTGATATATATTATTTTATTTATTATTATATTATATATCTTGTAGTGCGTAGACCATAGGTGTAAAGGCTTAGAGCTTGACACAGTGTGTTTTGCCTAAAATAAACCTATATTACATAGTAAAATAGTATGTTTTACCGCACTCGACACCCAATGCGCACATCAAAAACCTATACCACATGACGAACTGGTATATGTTTCATGCTATAGTACCGTTTTACACTAGATTCGGTACTATATATGCATGATTCAGCCTAATCTTGCACAACAACACTATATCTAGTGGTTGAGCCATCTTTAGGGCATCTAAAACAGCAGCAGAAAAGATTTTAGCGAGACCCCTGGGGGGCATCTAGATCAAGGGCGCGGAGAGTTCCCCCTCTCAAAAATGTCCCTAACCTAAAGGCGCATGGAAGGGCTTAGCAGTGTCAGGGCAAGGATATTATTTATTAAAATACTTATTGTTAAACATGAGGATAAATCTATTAAAAAATAATCAATAAAAAATCTACTACAATAATATTTTAAAGAATGGCGCATCTATCAATAAAACTGGCAAAAAATGTCCCGAAAATGTCCCACTTTTGTCCCATTTATGTCCCAAAGTTGTCCCACAGTTGTCCCACACAAGTCTTTTGTTATGTGTTATAATTCATAATGTAATATTTGTAAAGAGCGCAGGGCAAAAACCTTGTGCTTTTTTAGTGGAAAAACTGGTTGGGAAAAGACGTATATATATTATATTATACGTGTCTGCCTGAGTGATTTGAGCAAAGCCATATAAATAAAGGCGTTGAGCCTGTTTTCTAGTGACCCAAAAAGGTACATAATTTTCAAAATCTGCACCCAAAAGGGTCATTATTGGAAGTGGTTAACCATGAGCACATACTTCAAGCGGACTAGCATCACTGAAAATGGAGAAATTGTAAATGAAAGTACGGTTAAGTTGTATCAACCGTTTAAAGATGGCCATGGATATAATTTTAAATATAAGTCCATTAATACAAAAAGCTATTTAGACATCCCTCTTCCTGAGAACTTCACCGATACAGAAGTTGGGAAGCTTTATCGTCTTAGTCGTCACATATATTCTGATACTAATTTATTGGCAAAAAGAAGCAACAGCGATATTATTCCTTTGAATAAGCAAGACATACAAGAAATGATTGGCCTTCACAGGACCAAATTCAGCCCTTTTTGGAAAAAAGCTTTAGATGCAAAAATTATCAAACAAGTACCTTTTGATAAGTACACGTTTTTTTGCTTTAATCCATTGTATTTTAATTCGACTACATACTTGCCTTTATATTTATATATTGCCTTTCAAGAGGAGCTAAAAGAACACTTACCGGGTTGGGTAATACAAAAATATTTAGATATGCAAGAAGCAGAAGAAAACATTGGATCAGATATTGGTTAAAAGGCCATGTTGCCTTTAACATAAAAACTTATACGAATGGAAATTGCATTAAAATGAATCCGTTGTATGTACATCGGATATAAGCAGTCTTTAGCAAGGGCGATGCCCAGTAGTTTTTGCTTGAAAGACGCGGAGGGACTCAATTATGGGTCCCTTTTGCAATTCCAAGGAGGCGATTGTAATGATTACTGTACCAAAAACATTTTATAGTCTTCAGGCTGTAGGCAGAATGTTAAAAGTTCCACCAGATACTATAAAAGATGCATTCAAAGGTAAATCGCTTGAAAGTATTGGCGCAATAAAACCAATTGCTCACCTATTCCATAAATTTGAGGAAGGCGATGAGTTTTCATATGCAATTTTAAAAAGTCACTTTGATCGATGGCAAAGAACAGGAAAGGTACCAAGGGTTAGTACGGGTAGACCCGTTAAATATACTGATTTAAATAAATATACATATATCAATTTTCCTATACTCAATGAGATTTATGAGCCATTTAAAGAGATCGTTGATAATGCAAATGCAATGTCGATTGCTCAGATTTCGTATAGGGACCAAATAAGTGTAGCCTTAGAAGAATATGTTCAAAGAAGACCTCATCTAATGACCCAAAATATGAATTAATCAACTGGATGGTGATTATTATATGGCAGCTAAGAAGAAAATTATACCTGAAATAATGGACAACAATGATGTTGAAGTGATATCACCACCACTTTTACGCGAAAATCCATTGATGAAGAGTCAAATAATCACTCCATCACAAGAAATTGAGCAAAAAATCGAGATGATCACCGATATCGAATCTACAACATCATTGATGAAACAACAACTGGGTGTTCGAAGGCAAAAGCTTGAACTTGAGGTTGAAAATAAGAAACTTGATACAGCTAAGAAGACTGCAAATACTCTTGAAAAGATAATTGATTCAATTGCTAGCGAAGAAGTTCTTGAGAGAGTTAAAGGGAATATTAAAACCCCATTTGATATGAAATTAATGGCCGAAGCAGCTGATAGGCTTGCAAATACGCTTAAAAACCTTATGAATCCAACTACTGCTGATGAATTAGGTGGTAGAAAGAGAACAAAAGTAATGGCACAGTTCCAAACTGCATCTGGCGAAAGAATGTCTATAGGTGTTGAAACTTCGAATGATTAGAGGTGTTTTCTTTGACTGATACACAAATTAAAAAGGCTCTTGAAAACATCACAATCATCATAGATACACGTGAGAACGTAAATCAGCACATTACTAAATACTTTGACAGCAAAGGAATTAAATATCTGTATCAAAAACTTGATTTTGGTGATTATTCAGCTGTTTTGAACTTAGATGGAAAAGATATAGAGTTTTTCGACAAGATTTCGGTTGAACGAAAGAATTCTCTAGAGGAAATCAGTTCCAATCTCTCAAAAGAGCGTGAAAGGTTTGAACGTGAGTTAACGCGATCTATAGGGTCGAGGTTTATATTAATGATTGAGGAATCACAGGGATATGAAAAGATTATTAATCATCAATATGATACTGATCTAAACGAGAAATCATTTTTAGGCACACTCTTCACCTTCGGGCATCGATATGGGATAGATGTTAATTTTATAGAGAAAAAATACGCTGGTTTATTTATTTATTATCAGCTTTTTTATTATATAAGAGATTATTTAAAGACGTACACTTCAGATCAATAAAAACAAAAACGTCTTTTTTATTATGAAAGGAGATGCTTATGGATGTAGGAACCATTTTGGCATTAATTGGGGCAACAGGTACAATTTGCGGAATATTTTTTGGATATTGGGGATACAAAAAAGGCGAAAAAAAAGATAATTACAACAATGGTAATAAAGATGGCACACTTATGGCAGACACACAGTACATAAAACGTAGAATTGATGATGTCTTATTAGAGCAAAAAGATACTAATAAATCTATCAATAATCTAGCAGAAAGAGTTACAAGGGTAGAAGAAAGCTCGAAACAAGCACACAAACGAATTGACGAATTGAAAGAACGGAAACCGAATTCTAAAGATCAAAGGGAGTGATAACATTAAAGGATTATTCTCTAAATTAATTATACTCTTAGTAATCCTTTTAAATATCTGGTTTACTAATAGACTTTTAGACTTATTATCATTGGGCATATCTGAACCAGTGGCATTAATTACGGCATGGTTTGGATTTACTGGTGGAGAACTTTGGATGTTATCAAGCATTAAGAAAAAAAAACTAATCAAACAATCTGATACAAAAGATTTGGGGTGTTAAAAATGATTAAGCTTACAAACAGACCAACAAAATCAAAAGTTATTACAAGTCCCTTTGGACCTAGATGGGGAACGTTCCACCCTGGAGTTGATATTGCTCCGCTTAAGCCTAGCATTGATGGCGACGAACTTTATTCTGTAGCAGAGAATGGAAAAGTAGTAGTATCTAAAGTAAATGGTGGCGGTGTGTTATCGGGTTATGGTTATTACTCTATAATTCAATATCTGGGTTTTTACGCTTTATACGGGCACCAAACCTCACTTTTATTTGATGTTGGTGACAAAGTTGAAGCAGGACAAGTTATTGGATATATGGGACACACTGGTAAAGTGGTATCTGAACATGGCACAGGCACTCACTTACACTTCGGATTATATAAAGGTACTTACGGCACACATGCTTTTAGTGATGATATTAATATAAGCGGTGCAATTGATCCTGTACCCTACTTCAATCAACCAGATAAGGCGGTGATCCCAACATCTAATCCAGTTAAGGAGGTGAAACCTTTGATTATAGTACCAACATGGGCAAAAGTAGCATGGGACTGGGCAACAAGTAGCGGCATTAATGATGGAAAAGTTGAAAGTGAAGAAGAACCTAAGACAATGTGTTACATTTACAGATTATACGAAAAGTTTATAAAGCCTTTAGTGGATAGAATAAAGACTTTAGAAGATAGAATAAAACGCATCGAAGATGCACTAAAAAAAGGAGGTTTAATGTAATGGAATATGCAGGAATCGGTTTAGTGGCATTAATTATTGGTTTGAATGAACTTATTAAAAAATTAGGTGTTAATCCAAAGTTTATACCAATTTTTAGCGTTGCATTTGGTCTTGGCGCAGGTTTTTTAGTTGGCACCGATATCAAAGAGATAGTTGTTTTGGGCCTCGCAATGGGACTTGGTGCATGTGGTCTATATTCAGGCGTCAAAAATATAGCACAGGGAATTAAAGGCGAACAATAATGACAACCTTACCTATTCTGACCATAAGTGTATCAGATGATGTAGGTTATGAAATTATTACATACACCTCAATGGTAATTCCACGCATTGGTGAAGAACTAAATTTCACATGTGATGATGGAAAAACGGTTCAAGGAACTGTAAATGAAATTATTCACATTGTAAGAGACACTGACACTGGCAAGGTATGTAACAAAATCCTTGTCAGTGTTAAAAATATTGAATTTTTATAGGAGGCATTTTATGGACGATACAAACAAATTGTATGTTGAAGAATTTGCTATATGGTTACACGAACAAACACTTCATACTGAATCATTGGCAGCTTCTGTTGAAAATTATGAAAAGATTAAGCAATGTAATGCACAGCAACTTATATTACATAAGAAAAGAATAAATCATCACATTGATGAATATAACACCTGGGCGAAAGCCATGGGAGAAAGAACTATTGACACTTATTTGTAATGATCTAGGAGGCTAACAAAATGAAGGAAATATTTGAAGGATTACTTGTAGGAAACCAATCAAATTATGAATTGTGTGATTTTAAAGAGAATATTAGCTTTGTCCTTGCAGCTAAAGAACCATGGCACAGACAAGCCATTGGTTATACTGGTAGGGCTTGTGATAAGGCACATCCAGAGTATTTAATTGCTAGACGTGAAAATAAATTAATACTCAACTTAGTTGATGCACCTAAAGCTGAGTTCTTCAGCAAAGAAATTATTGATGCAGCATTGGTTTTTATTCAGGAAGAACTTGAATTGGGAAGAATGGTTTTAGTTGTATGCAATGAAGGAAGGTCGCGTAGTGCATCTATCGCCCTACTCTATCTCATCAAAAAAGGTGTTATTAAAGGAGATACTTTCGAGGATTGCGAAGCTGAATTCTTGAAATTGTATCCTGAATACAATCCAGGTGAAGGCATTAGAGGTTTTTGTAAGTTGAACTGGCAATCATACATAAATCAATAAAGGAATCCACCTCTTTCTGTAGAATATACTTTATAAAAAGGGGGGGTTGTGATGAACGAAAAAAAAATAATTTATAGTATTCTTTTAGAAATCAAAAATGGTATCCAAGAGCCGAAAGCTACAGATTATGGATTAAGTAACAGTCAATTCGCGGATATTGTTAAAATTATTAAAGACAGTGAATATGCTAACAACATTGCCATTGCTGGAAGAGATGAAAAATTGATAGTTTGGCTAAATAAGGCCAAAATTACTTTGAAAGGTATTGATTTCCTCGAACAAAATAGCGCTTTCGTGAAAACATACAAAGGTTTAAAGGAAATTCGAGATTGGATTAAACTATAAATAATTATATTGATTTTAAAGCACTCATTAAAGGGTGCTTTTTATTTGCGCCTGTAACTCAGTTTGGTTAGAGTTCTCGTCTTATATACGAGCGGTCAAAGGTTCGAGTCCTTTTAGGCGTACGGGGGTGTATCGCGATTGCCTAGGTAAGATTGCGAGAGGTGGATGAAGATAGGAAGCTGACAGGGAATCAGTTTTAAAAACGCATAGTGGCGAAATATAGTGTAGACGCTAAAGTCCGTTGTAAGGCTAGGGACTTGAGAATATTGTAAGCCTGAAATTAATAACTACTGCAATGTTCATGTGAGGTTCAAATCCTCACCTATGCAATTAATGAGGTGATGGTATATGCCTAGAAAAGGTGGTTCTGTTGGTCGTATCGAACGTCAAAACGAAAACTACATAAAGCATTCGACAAGCGAACGCACTGGTATATGTAAACAATGCGGACAACCATTTGCTCAAGTCTTCAGACCAAGCAAAGGTGAAGATGGAACTGGCGAATATACTCACTTTGAAACATGTGGGCCATGTCGTATGGCAAATGCCAATGGATTCAAAAAAGTTACGATCAACTACTCCCCTCACCCACCACAGCAAATAATTCACGCTAGCAAATCTAGATTTAAAATTCTTGTTTGTGGAAACCGCTTTGGAAAAGACCTTTGTTCTATAGCTGAAGGTGTTATGAAGTTTATCGAAATGGATAATGAAGTTCGGTCAATAGATGTTAATCCTCCCGTATTATGGTGGATAATAGCACCTACAATGACGCTTGCACGTCAAAACTGGCGTGATCTAAAGAAGCTACTACCCAAAGAGCTTGTATATAACGTATCCCTTTCAAATCTTACCATTGAATCAATTAATGGTGGAATTATAGAAGTACATAGTGCCGATGATCCCGAAACATTAGTAGGGGTTGGTCTTGATATTGTAACCATTACAGAAGGAGCAAGAGTTAGAGAGTTAGATGTTGTTTGGGCAAACTTACGACAAAGACTTGATTCTCCTGGCCGTGGCCCTAACGGTACTGGTGGTATTGCCTTAATCAATTCTACTCCTAGAGGTAGAACCTATTTTTACAAATTAAGCTTGATGGGAACAAAAGGTACATCCGGATATTCTCCTGAATATGAAATGTTCCATTATACAACATGGGATAACCCATATATGGCGGCTAAACGCTATACCGTGGTAGGTCAAGATGCGTTAGGTAATGACATAACCTTTGAAGAATCCATTAAAATGGGTATGACTATTGATAGATACCGACAAGATTATCTCGCTGAATTCATAATGGAGATCAACTCAGTTTTTCCAAATTATGAGAAGGTTTTGATTAAACCTCCATTGACATGCAGGACTGATGAAGAAAAATCCCAGTTTTGGACTGAATGGGAAAAAGTAGATCCGTTTGAAGTTTATACTATTGGCTATGACCCTGCTTCCAAAGGTGACGGTAAACCAATGGGTATCCGTGATAGCAAGGGAAGAGTCGTTAAAATCGACCCCATGACAAGACTTTCTTGGGATGCTCAATGGGATAAAATACTATTCTACTCCACCATATACAATGGTGCATCTGTTAATTACGGACAAACCGGGCTAGGTGAAACAATTGGATCTCAATTAATTAAAAGAGGTCTAAATATAAATCCTCTAAACGAACAAGGTGGAAACAAAGCCAAACTTGTTGAAGATTTTGCACTTGTAGTTGAACAACAATGGTGTGAAATACCTTATAGCCTTGAGGTTGAAAACCAATTAAAAGATTATGTATCAGTAGAAAGAAATGGACAATCAACACAATATCATAATGCAACAGATAGTGGCCATGATGATATTGTGAGTATGCTTTATTTCTTGTTTGCTACATTTGAATCTCCGCTACTTGCTTTGCCTTGGGTGGGGATGATGAGTGGAATTAATCGGAATTAACGAGGTATGTAATCATGAAAAAAGGTAAATTAAGAATATTAGCAACTGGAATAGTGGCATTCTACTGTAAAGGTTGTGGACAATATCATGGATTGAATATTGACAAAGATTATCCAGTTAATTGGGACTTTAACGGGGATTACGACAAACCTACATTTAGTCCTTCAATTATGGCCAGAACTGGACATTATATTCCCGAGCATAAAGGTTCATGTTGGTGTAATTACTATGAGGAACACCCTGAAGAAACGCCTGCATTCAAATGTAGCATATGTCATAGCTATGTTAGGGATGGCAAGATTGAATATCTTTCAGATTGTACACATGATTTGGCAGGACAAACAATTGACTTAGAATAAGAATCATTAAGCTATATAAAGCGATTATCTTAACGGGTATTCGCTTTTTATATACTATGCGCGCCATGAATAACAAGGACTTTGAAACAGGGTAAATCAAAAAGCCTCCTATCCTTCCTTTGTGTGGCGCGTATTTTAAATGGAGGCATAACTAAATAATTAATTTGGAGGCAAATTTATGAAAATAGCAATATTAAGTGGTCCATTTTTCCATGATGTTAAAGAGGCTAAGCGAACTATTGAAGGAAAGATTGTACAAGGTGAAGATAAAATTATCTTCGGTGGGGCTGAAAGGCTGCTAATTGATCTATGTGAATTACTTATATCACAAGGTCACATGGTAACTGTTTATCAACCATTTCAAGGCATCACCATTCCGTTCGTAAAGAAGTATAAAGGCATTGATTTTTATATGATTCCTAATAATGGAGGATGGGAATATCACACTTGTACTGATCTGAATTGGCAGTTTAATGAATTATCCACTTTAGCTGATTTAAGAATATATTTTGCAACTTACCTAGCATGGCCTAATGCGATATCTCCATGTATAGCTATTTCTCATGGTATTTATTGGGACAATATTCAAGGTAATAGCATCATCAATAATTTTACTGATGAGCAAAGAAAAGAATTTTTCAAACGTCAAATGTATTGCTTTAGCGCACCTGATGTCGTTGTCTCTGTAGATAGTAATGTCAGAAAAGTTCTTCAAGCTACAATGCCTGGTTCAGAAAGAAAAATTCAAATTATCTATAATTATGTCGATACGAAAAAGTTTGCGCCAGTACCTAAAACATGGGAGGGTATTAATATCCTATTCCCTCGCCGATTAACTGCATTAAGAGGCAGTACAGAAGTTACAAAAGCATTTATTAATTTGCCACAATATAACTTTACACTTGTTGGCCAAGCTCATGATGAAAATGCAGCTAAAGCTTTTTCTGATGGTCATAAAAATAGAAAGAATGTAACATTCACTCATAAGCCAACTGACGAAATGGCAGAGGTTTATCAAACTGCAGATATTGCATTAGTACCAACTATTTCGACCGAAGGCCTTTCACTTTCTTTACTTGAATCAATGTCTTGTGGTCTTGCAGTTATAACGACACCTGTAGGTGGGCTTGGAGACGCTTGCATACATGGATATAATTGCTTAATATATGACCCTAACCATGAGAATTTAGACCACTATATAACAGTACTAGCGGAAGATGAAGAAACTCGTTTGAAGTTTGGAAAACGTAACCGTGAAATAGCTGTAGAGTGTTTTGATATCGAGATATGGAAATCTCACTGGTTAAATTTATTGAGACAGTTCGGTGCGTAACAAAAGGAGATCCTTATGAATAAAGAAATTATTGAAAAGCCAAAAACTAAAGCAGAAAAATTATCTGATATATATGATTGTAATTACTTTGAAAACGGCATTGAAACTCAAAAAAGCAATTATACTGATTATTCTTGGGAACGTTTGGGCTCATACTTCCAAGCAACCGCTATGCACATTTTTAGTAAATTCCAGCCAAAAAAGACTCTTGATGTTGGTTGTGCCAAAGGATTTATTGTTAAAGGGCTATCCGAATTGGGTGTAGATTCATACGGTATTGACCCTTCCAAATATGCATTGAGTCAAGCGCATCCGGATATTAAAGAAAAATTAATCCATGGGATAGCTCAATCCATCCCTTTCTGTGATAAGTCTTTTGATGTTGTAACCTGCTTTGATGTACTTGAGCATATACCCGAAAGAGATGTTTCTAAAGTCTTATCTGAAATGTTAAGGGTAACAAATAAATGGTTGATACTTCGTGTTGTTACAGAAGAACTGGAAGATGACATGGACACAAGTCATGACACAATTCATGACAAAGTTTGGTGGAACAAAAAAATTGAAAAAACTGGTTCCATAGTTGAATCATTAGAATGCTTTGCCAACAAATCTGTATGGTGGTTTAATGTACCTGAGTTTTTGATTGTCGTAAGAAAATTGGAGGAACAACTATGATACTAAATCTTGATAGAAATCTTATTAACCTAAAAGGTGAACCAATAGCCGAAAAGCTTAGTGATATCCTTGCAAATCTTTTGGCAATGTCTACGGTTGGTAAACCTGCAAAGATGATTACTTGGGCTGTTAATTTGACGAACAATGGTTCAATTGAAATTGATAACTCAGAAATGAAATTCATTTGTGACCTTATCGAAAACAATCAAAATATCATCAACCTAGCAAAAGCACAGCTACTTGATGAACTTGAAAAGCTAAAGGAGTGATATTATGAACGGTGATTCTAAAGGAATGCACATTAGTAGAATTTATGGCTCAACGCCTATTGGGTACGAACAATTAACTGTTGATGCTACAGTTGGTGGAATTGCATTAACAGCTAGTAAATATGGTACTGCAAAAAGTGCAGTAATATTTATCGAAGCAGCAGACATTAGAGCTAGAATTGATGGCGGAGCTCCTACCACTACACTCGGCAATCCATTTTATGCTGATGATGAAATTGATCTTTATACTCCTGAAGCGATAGCGAATTTTAGAGCTATACGAACAGGAACTACATCGGCGGTAATTAATGTAAATTATTTTGAGTAAGGGAGGTTTCTTATGAATAATGGAATGAAAAGAAGATCAGGATTCAAGAAGCTTACTGCACTTATAAATAGCATGGTTGCACAATTAGCACGAATATTTAAGCAAAAGATTGATGTAACTACACTTGGTGTCATAGGTGATGGCATAGTGAATGATAGTGCTAAAATAATGGAGGCACAAGCTTATGCCATCTCCATTGGGGTTAAGTACTTATTATTCCCCGATTTAGAATATTTAATATCACCAGCACTAGTATCAGTTGCAGATGAAATGACTTGGGAAATGTTGGGAAATGGAAGGTTTATAACCAAAGAAACGGAGATATATAACGTTTTTATAGCTACCGCCATTGGTTCTAAAGGAGTTAAATTAATCAATGTAGGTTTTGATCAACGCGGTGATGCTGATTTAACACCTATAGTACAAGAAGAGCCAGTAGTAATTAATAAAGGATGTCATTTATTACATATATCCAACAACTACGATATTGAATTGAATCATTGTAGATTTTGGAGCTACGGAGTTACTGCAGTTTTGTCACAACCGTTCGATACATATGGAAAGTACATTAATGTACACGATTGTACTGCCTATTATGAAAGAAAGACTAATAGTGAATATGATGTCTCTGTCTTTAATCTAGACGCTATGAAAGTAGATTGTAAGAACAATGAAACTTTCGCAACAAAACGAGCAGGTGTAACCAAATGGATGCCAGAGACGGCATACGAAATTCATTGTCCTAAGGGTCGAATTACTGATAACGATGCTACTGGCTGTAAGAACGGTGTTCTTCATGTTGGTTGGCCTATGCTTTATACCAAATATGATGCTGAGTATAGAGGAAAGGTAAAAATTACTGATAATAACTCATACCAAGGACTTATCGGAGTTTCTTTGTGGGGAGCTCATACGCTACCAGGGATTATTACAAGAAATGTAGAAATTGCAAAAAATTACTTACAATCTCACTTGGGTGGTCATGGATTTAAACCAGGCAGTGGTATTGAGTTTAGAGATGGACTTAGATATGATGCTAGTTTCTTCAGAAACATAAAAGTGCTAGATAACATAATTGAATTTACATACTCTAAGTATACATCCCTAGCTAACAAAATAACATTTACTACAAATACAATTATAACTACCGGGGACGATTTTAAGGATTTTGCAGTAGGCGATTATGTCTTGATTATAGGATGTACTGTAAATGCTAGTAATAATAAAAGCTTATATATTACTGGGGTTGCTCCTAAACAGCTATCTTTTGCTGCTGGGTCATTTGTTGCAGGGGCTGAAACTGCAGTTATAACAGTTAGAATTAATTACACTGATTCTATGGCATTATCTTTAGCGCCTGAGTATTGTGGAGCGATAAAAGGCGTAACCAATAACTCCATAGAAGGCTTAACCATAGAAGGAAATATTGTATATGGTTGGCCTTGGGCTGCACTACATTTTAGAGCATTGCAAGAGAGAGGAACAAATCAGCACAAGCGAATTAAGGCATATAACAACGACTTTACAGACTGTGCTTATTGTGTTCCCTATGTTGCATCTGGCATACCATGGCAAGGTGAAGTTTGTATCGAGGATTGTTCCGACGTTGATATTCAATTTAATACCTTCACAAAAGGCGGTACGTTCAATAAGACTTGCATAAAACTACTATCTATTGGCGATCACGGTGTATCAGGATTAAAATTCTTAAATAATAAAGTATCCACGCTCACGGCTAGAGAAATTGAATACGAAAGCTTACCAGTAGTACAAGCCATGATAACTGATGTTCCCGAGTTTCTAGCGCTTGGTTGCCCACCTGAAATTAAACCTTCAGGGCAAGGAACTGCATTGCCATCAACAGCTGGTACGATTGCTGTAACAATGAACGGAACAATCAAGTTACTCACACCTACAGGAGATTGTACCCTAAACGCTACTGGTGGCGTAGTAGGTCAAAGTTGTAGCTTTAAAATTACTACATCAGGCGTGACAAGTTTTAATATAACATTCGGAACTAACTTTAAATCTATAGGGGTACTTGCAACTGGAACAACAACAGCTAAGACATTTATTATACCATTTATTTGTGATGGCACAACATGGTGGGAAGATGGTGCAAGAACAGGTGCAATGTAAATTTTAAACTTATATAGGACGAAGGGAGGTTCCTTTTGAATAGTTCAATGAAAAGAAGAAAAGGAAATAAGAAACTCGCTACTGCAATAGTAAAAAATGCTTCGGATTTGGCATCTTTGTCGCAACAAATGGGAACCGTTACTATACTAGACCAAGATCCTGTTTCTCCGAAAATCGGTCAAATGTGGTTACTTAGGGTTGTTGGATTGTTTTTTGATTCATTTACTGGTGTAAACAGTGATCCTCTATCTTCTAATTGGGAAGTTACCAATGGAATTAAAACGGGGTATAGTGGAACTAAAGCATCGACAAACAAAATAGATATACAGTCAAATAAAGCACAAATAAACATTGCTTCAGGAACAACAATCTCTGATGCTGGAAAAGTAGATATAAAAGCAAGGATGAAAAAAATAAAAGTTGATTGGACAAGTCAGAACAGGATTATCAAATGGAAATGTGAACCTTATAATACCCTGTCTACATTGGGGATTGCATTAAATTCAACAATAGTAACAGAAGGCGGTAACGTAATAAGTGCATATACATTAAGGGTTATTAATGACACTACAAAGTGTTATCTGCAAGCAATTGCAAATGCGAGCTTAACAGTAAATCAAAATTTTTTACATGGAAAAACAATAAATCAAGTGTCTGAATTTACACTTGAAATTGGAGCGAATAGCACATTCATTAAATTGTATCAAGATGATGTGTTGAAACTAACCATTGATAGTCCAACTCTAAGCAGTACCTCGGCTTGGCTATACTTATTTGCAGAAACATCTTCAACAGACGTTAAAACCGCAAGATTTGACGATGTATATATAGACTAGGTGGTGTAAAATGAGCAGATATGAAGTTTCTATAGTTGAATATAATACAGAATATAAAGTAATAGGCAATCATATTGATGGACGTATATTTGCGGTTAAGCTTGATGGTAGTAATGGATTATATGTGGTAGATCGAAATTTAAACCTTGTTACAACACTCAATGAAACTTTACCTAATTCTGTTTTAAATGGTGTGAATGAGTGTCGTATTTTAAACTCAGGCATTATGATTGTATGGGGCATCTATCAATATACGCCATTAACAACCAAGATTTACAGAAGTACAGATACATCATTTTCGTCATTTGAGGTTGCAATAGAAATGAGGTCGGATACTTGCTTAATAGAAAAATCTTTAGATGTAAGCACGGAAGATGATACTATCATGTTTTGTGAGTACACAATGAAACCAAAGGCTAACGGGTTATGGACGGAACCAACAACATTATATGTGTATAAGAGTAGCGATTCGGGTCTTACATGGAATACTGTGTTTTCTCAAAGTAGGATTCCATTATTTGATGGAGATACTGATTTTATTAGGCACTTTCATTCAATAAGATATGATAGATACATTAATAAATTTTGGATAACATCTGGAGATGCTGGTGACGAATGTGCTATGTGGACAATAAGTGCAGATGGTACAAATGCAGATATTAAATTTAGACACAGTGGAGATGGTCAAATATATAGGACAACAAGTTTAATGTTTGAAGATGGATACGTTCATTGGGGTTCCGATTCTCCTTTGGCGAGTGGCTATGGCTTTATGAAATATAACAGGCTAACCGAAGAAATAACTAAACTGCAAAAACCTAATGACGCTATAAGAATCACCGATAAACTAAATACAATATTTGGGGACTTATTAATTGGGCAAAAATCATATGAAGGAAATGTTGGAAATGAAGAAGCCACTGCTGAAATGTTTTTATATTCTGAAGAAGAAAATGCATGGTATCCTGTAATTAAATTTACAGCAATAAATACTTCAACTAGCGATTATGCTATGATATTTCAAATGATAAGCAATTTTGATAACAGGCTATTCTTAACTGCAACAAGAATTAAAGATGTAAATAATGTTAATAGGAGCGTTGTTACATTAATATTAGATTTAGCAATTAAAAAGATGAATATCTCCCCATTATCTGCATTAATTAAGAATAATGAAGATATTCAATTTTCCGTTACAAACTCATTTTTACAAGACATATCTGGAAATGTATCATGGTATTCATCGAATCCATCAATAGGTGTAATTACAAGCGGAGGACTATTTTCAGCTAAATCTACAGGAGTTGTTAGATTAATATGTATTGACACCTTGTATGGAGGGTATTCCTCAGTATGGGTCACAATTATGGACTCAACTGCCAGTAACAATGGTGCTGTCAAGATAAATATAAGTGATATTGAAGCTATAACAATTCCAATTTATGATGTCGCTGATGATCCTTATAATAAAGCACTTAGATTAAGAGTTCAAACCGAAGAAGCAGAAGCAAAAGCATTTAAGATAAATGCATTAGTTCAATCTAGTAAAATTCCAATATTAAAAATAAATACAGAAGAAGGTATAAGGGAAATTACAAGTTTTGAATAAAATTAGTTTTACATAAGGTTTATATTGCGAAGTACTAAATTAAGAAATACTTACATAAAAAGAAGGTGAAAATGATGGCATTTTTTGGAATTGGTTTTGCTAAATCGAGAGATAAACCAAAAGATATGCAGACAGGTAGACAGACACAAATTGGAAATGGTTACTCCACTACTCTATCTCCTTATTCTTCGAGGACAAACGATGCGCTTGCCACACTTCGAGGCATTAGGGATGAAGCTCAAGCATTAGAGTTTTTGAAAAAGACTAATCCAGATGTATCAATGGCGGTTTGGAACTTCGTAAGGCTTGCCAATCAAGGCAACGATACTCAGTTTTATTCTGTAGATGGAAAAACAAGGGATACTGTTCTAGAAGGTGAATGGCGTGATTTTGCATCACGAATTAATGAAATAAGTAATTCAGGGCTTGATGGACTGATAGATCAGTTGCATTACAGCTCTTTTTTATTGGGTGCTATGGGAGCCGAGGTTGAAGTCACCAGTGATAGAAATGACATATACGATGTCTACCCTGTTAAGCCACAAACAATAAAATGGGAGTTGCAAGATATTAATGGCCGTAAAACGTGGGTGCCATATCAATATCAAATGGGTAAAAAAGTATTGCTTGATAAAGCACACGCAAATTTCTTTTGGGTGCCTGCTGACCCCGATATTGGTGATCCAAGAGGTTCATTATCAATGGCATCTGTTCTTCAAGCTGTTGATTTTCAGATGCAAATTCTTCAGGACTTACAAGCTGTTCTCCACCACCAAGGCTATCCTAGAAATGACATTGCAATCGATTTAGAAAGACTTATGACTATCTGCCCTGCTCATATCAAGCAAGATGCTACAAAGCTAAAAGAATGGACAACAGCACAATTTAGCAATGTGGTTGGCATGATGGAAAAAATTAAGCCTGACAGCGATTATGTTCATTTTGATGATGTAAAAATTAATATGAATCAAGGTGCGAATGCTGCTAGAAGTCTAGATGTAAGAGCTGTAAGTGAACTTGTAGATACTCAAACTTTATCAGGTTCAAAGCAGATGGCTATATTCATGAATCGTAACCAAGGCGTTACAGAATCTTGGGGAACCGTTCAGTTTAGAATCTTTTGTTCTGGAATTGCATCTTGTCAGCGTGGAAGTAAAAGACTTATTGAAGAAATTGCAAGACTTTGGCTGAGAGTAAATGGTAAGCAGGCTAAGGTTGTATTCACTCACAATACTATCGACTGGAATTCAGAAGAACAGCGAATGACTGTAAAACTGATGGAACAACAATTTCATGCTATTGCTGTATTAATGGGATGGGAAGATAACGATCAGGCAGCTCAAGAAGTTATTAAAGCTGAAAAAGCTGTTGGGCAACCATCGCCAAATATTAGAGCTAGCTTCAGTTCAGGAGGTGGTAACGATGGAAATGACAAACATGCGAGGTCAAAACTTCAAGGTAAATCCGACACTACCGAAAGCTAACATACCATGTGAGTGCATGAACTGCAAAGGTTGCTTATGTATAGAAATTTGCAGTAAAGCTGAGAAGCAAAATTTCAATAAGAAAGGAGTTGATAAAGATTGAGTAAATTTGGAATTCCGACCGAAGAACAGCTTGCTAAGATTAATAATCTTGCAAAACGTAATTTTACTGCAGATGATGTTTTTGCGTTTGGTGGTAAAGCTGCCGGAGATATGATTATTGAAAATCGCTACATACAGCTTAGTAAGGAATTGCTTGAAACCTTCCTTAAAAATTCTAGAGAAGGCGTTTCATGGCTTTTGAATCATAGTTGGTCAACCTTTAGCGAACCTACTACCATATTTGGTAGAACCTTTGATGGAAGTTTAGAACCAAGTAGCGAACCGGGTGAAACTGTAGCCTTATACCTTGATAAATATATTCCTAGAAGTGATACCTTAAAGAATGGTCGTAGTGCTAACAGTATCATTGAAGATATTGAAAATGGTGTTTTGTTTGATACTTCCATTGGATGGGGATCAAGTAAAATGGTTTGTTCAGTATGCAATATGGATTACTATGGTGGCGGTTGCAATCATTACAAAGGGCAGATTTATGAGGATGCTGATGGTAATAAAAAAACATGCTTTATTATCGCTAAAAACCCTGGATACCTTATGGAAGAATCGGGAGTTTTTGACGGTGCATATAAAGGAGCTGGCATTTCGATGTCATCGGTTGGTGATGAGTTTGAAACACCTCAGGGTAAATTTATCATAATTGATGAGTTAAAAGAATTGCCTAAAAATGCAAATGTATTTGGTTCTTATTCTTCGAAAGGAGAAATTCTTACATTTGTTAAGAAGTCTGAACCTAAGAAAGTATTCGCTGTGAAAGGAGCTGAAAACAACATGGATAAGTTAATAAAAATGCTAGAAGCCTTCGGAATAACATATAAAGAAGGTGAAACAAAGTTAGATGACACATTATTAAACCAATTAGCAGAGCAATGGGATGCAAAAATAGAAGAAATAAAATCTTCTGTCGTACCTGTTATGGCACAACTTGATCCTACTGCTGATTATATGACACAAGCAATTGCAACTGAAAAGCTTGGTGTTGAACTATCAGCTGATGAAGTTCTTAAACTTGCTAAAGAAGGTCAAGTTTATCATCAAGAGATATCTGATGAAGCGCTTGCAATGGGTGTTAGAGCAATGGCTAATGAGTTCCCTGCTGAAACATGGAAAAACGCATTCTCAACAATGTCTACCCAAAGCATTAAGGACATTATGAAAACTTGGGAAGTACAAGCAAAAGTTGTAATACCTTCAGGTAGAGCTACGGATCCTGAAGCAGGGCAAAACTTTGCGAAGGAAGTTGTGATTCCTGATGAAGCATTCAAAGTAAAAAAATAGATAGGAGGCTATCTTATGAATGATAGTGTAAAAGAAGCGTTATCTCAAATATTGGAAATTAAAAAAGATGAATTAACCAATATTGATGGAAACATCTTGCATACTCAACAAAGACTTGATTCTTTTTTAGACGAAAAGGATAAGTTAATCAAAACCATTGCTGAGTTAGAGGAAGCTTTAGGAATTAAAACCGATTAGACCGCAAATAGCGGTTATTTTTATGCCCAAAAGGCGAAAGGATGTGTAATACATGAATAAATATGTTGAACTTGAAGGCATTGGAGCATTGAGAATACCTATAAAAGCACATGGAAGTGTTAGTGCTATCGCACTTGCATCTGGTGCTGCTGCTGTTGAAAATATGGCGGTAACATCAACTGGAAATTATGAAATGGGACTTGGTAGTGCTGGTGACCCTTTGAAAGGTATCATCGAAAAATATGAAGATGATGGATTTATGACTGTACAGGTTAAAGGATTCAAAGAAAATGTACCTAGTGTTTCTGGTGCTCTTCCATCTGTAGATGATTTTGTTTGCGTAAATGGAGCTGGATTGGTTAGTAAGGTTGCTTCAGCTAACTTAGGACCTGCATATGCTGTTTCAGTTGATGCTACAGCAGATGTCAACACTGTAACAATCTTTATTGGTTAATCATCGGAAGGAGATGAAAATATAATGGCAATCGAAAAACTCGTTAGAGAAATGTACAATCAAGCTAGGGAGAATGAGGTGACTTTTTCTCAATTACTTGAACAGTTAGACCCAACACCAGAAGGTTCTAAGCTTTCTGCTTATGAAAGACAATTAAAGGAACATGGTATTCTTACTCAATCGATACCTGAAAAAGGTTTCAATGCATCTAAAGTGGAAGCTTTTTATCGCACCGAAGAAAGCAAAGTATTGTTCCCTGAATATATTGCATCTGGATTAAGAGAAGCGCTTATTTCTTCAAGTATACTTCCTTACTTAATTGCAACCACAACTCCAATAAATGGAAATTCTTACAGATCAATTTATTGTGATGATGACACGGCAAACAAAAAGGCTATTAAAAAAGTAAGAGTTACAGAAGCTGCTGACCTACCTAAATCCAGACTAAAGACTAGAGAAAACTCAGTTAAGATTTGGAAATATGGTCGTGCTATTGAAGCTTCTTATGAAGTTGTAAGAAGAATGAATCTTGATTTATTGTCCGTACATATCCGAAGAATCGGTGAACAAGCTGCTCAAGACGAAGTTGCTGATGTACTAGATATAATTGTTACTGGTGATGGTAATGCAAACACTGCTGCACCAGTCTTAAAAGCAAAAACTGATCTAGATTCAGGCGCTTCTGCAGGAACACTTTCAAAAGATGCATGGTTAAGATTCTTATTAAGATTCTTCCCATATCAATGTAACACCGTTGTTGCAAGTGAAGATGGATTGCTTCAAGTTTTAGATATTCTCTATCCAAACGATGCAACTCAAATGATGGACTTTTTGCTTAAAGGCATGGCCATTACTGCAAAGGTTGAACTTCCACAACAATTGTGGACAAATGTCACTCTTCTCTACAACCCTAACGCTGAAAAGGTTAACAACCATGTTGCTTTATATGGTCTTGACAGACGTTATTGTGTTGAAAAAGTTATGGAAACTGGCTCAGACATTCAAGAAGCTGATAAGTTCATAACAAACCAAACAACTATATTGACAATTTCAGAAAATGCTGGATTTTCTAAGATGTTCAATGAAGCTAATAAGATCTTAGAAATCGACTAAAAGGGAGGTTTTCCCTTATGGCAAATAGAATTTTAACCGAGGAAGGTTGGGAGCAAAGAATCTTAGATAAGCTTGGATTAGATGTTGCTTACCTTCCTATTACTGCCATTCAACAACCTGAGTGCATATTAGTGGCAGAGGCAAATATTATAAAGCAAATACCTAGGTATGAAGAAGCTATAGATGATGCTTTAACATACCTTGAAGCTTCTGTTGTTTGTGAGTGTTCTGCTTTAATCTGCCCTAGCATGTCAACAAGACTTCCCAAGAAAGAAGCTGGACCTCATGAGAATCATGAACTTGACGTTGATTGGACTAAAAGAAAATTTGAATTAGAGCAAGAAAGGGATGGGTATATAGGAAAAGTGTTTGAAATATCTTTTCCCGAACTTATACCCTCTTTCATGCCTACTTTTGGTGTCACTAATCCCATTAGGGGGTGGTAATCATGTCTTATGCTAGTAAGCTTATAAATGCTCGTGGACAAGATTGTACCATCAACAGGACACCAACAATAACCACTAAGGCATCTATTAAGCGATCAACAAAATCAGCCAATAATCTCGGAAACCGTGAGGCGTTATGGGAAGGATTGATTTTGAGGTCTGCTAATGCCTTGAGTGGTGAAATTTTAACAATCAATAATGATAAGTATCTCTTGCAGACTATAAGTAATGACTTTGCATCATCCGAGGACGAATTCTTTGCTGTCAAAACCAACGCTATATTAATACAGAAAAGATATGGAGAAACGGTTGATGGCAATGGAAATGTTATACAAGCATGGAATGAACTTGAAACAAATATCTATGGTTATGGTGAGATCGTTACCTACACTTTGCGTCAATACGACATGGGGTTATTACCTCAAACAAGATATATATTTCAAGTGCCAAAGATCCTTGGAATAGTTGAACTTGACCGTATCGTTTATGGAACTGGTGATAACAATAAGTATCAAGTTGAATCTATTGACGATATAGCTCTTCAAGGTGTTGTAAGAATTCAGTTATCAAAAGATATGCGACCAGATTAGTTATTCATAATAAGTTCAAAAATGCCGTGTCAACTATTGCAGTATTTTTACCTTGTTTTGTCAACTTAGCATGAATATGCTATCAATTTTGTAAACCTAAATTATTAGGAGGCTGATTTTATGAGTGAAGAAATTAAAATAATGGATATTAAAGAATTTAGAGAAATGGGGTTAGTTGCTGAAATTAATAGATCATTTTTACATCCCCTAGGATTGGCATTAGAAGTATCAATCGAAGATGATGGTACAGAAAAGCTTGGTGGTATATGGGATTATCGCGATGACCCAGAAGGTATGCTTTTCTCGAAAAAGCACTTCCCTACTGACAAAATTAATAAGGCTCAAGAGTTCATTAAAGAAAAACATGAACAGAGAATGAAGTCGCTTGGATTCATTTTTCAGGACCCTATTAACCCACAGTAAGGAGGCTGATTTTATGTATAAAGAATTCCTTGGAGAAGGTTATCATGAAAAGATTAGAAAAATGCTTACTGCTGATGAGGCGCTACTTCCCGACCGAATTATTGACGCTGATCTAAACATTGGTGCAATGAAAAAACTTATTGCCCCGGCATTAGAAAAGATGAAAATGTTTGGTAAAACTGTTGACAATGAGCAAAAGTACAATCAACTCACCAGTATTGCAATTTATTACCTTTGCGGTGTATTATGTGTAGCTATGAAAAGTCGGACTTCTGCCCCACCCTATGATGTGCTTAGGTACAAAAAGAAGTGGGATAAGAAGCGTGAAGGCTATATGCAGAAGGGTAATTTGCTTTTAAAGGGGCTGATGCAGATGGGGTAAGATTTGATAGCGTAGCTTGTGTTAATGCTCTTAGAACAGAGCTTTATGCATGTATGAAGCTATTGCAAGAGGAATTGTTGGCTGATGCTAAGCAAGGCATGTTAACACCTGAAGGTGCTGAAAGTTTGCATGATGAAGACATTGTTGTGATTGCAAATGTTATCATCGCTGGCATAGGTGGTGGCGCTTGGGCTGTAATGGATGAATATGGTACTGGCTCTTTGATGGACACGGAAAACCCTGCACTTGATGATTACAAAAATAGTCCGTTGTGGAATCCTTCTAGAAACGATAACACCATTAGAAGCCGTACAAGAGGAAGCTATACCAACATATTTGGAGATACAGTTAATTCGCGTTCTAATGTTGGCGGTATAGACCTTGAACAAAAAGGCGGTAAGTACACTTCTCAACCTCCTAGTCATGCTATGGAAACTGCAATGCGTTGGATGAAAAATGGAAGGATGAATGCTGCTGTTCGCTCTACATTGAGTACGTTTCCATTCAGCAGATTTTTAATTACAGACAAAACGTAAAACCCCTAATGGGGTTATTTTATTGCCCTGAAAGGTGGGTGGTGCCTTTGTTCAATCCTTCACAAGATTTAACAGCCATACAATTAATTCTAACGTCTGATGCAATACTGCTTTCGCTTCTTGATTTGACTGGTGCAACAGATGTCGATATTGCAAAACACATTATTAAGCGTAGCCAATGGAATGACTTGGCAAGTAACGAAAAAAGACTTTGTATATATTTCGTACCTGATAGACCAACATCAAATGTGAGTTTCTATAAGGGATATATACAGATTGATTGCCATATCCCTTCAATCCTAGATTATAAAGCTTATGAAATTCAAGAACGTGTTTTCAGTCTCTTGCACGAAAAAAAGATAAATAAAAGAAATATATATTTTAACGGCCAACTTGGTGAACTCCCCACCATGCCAGGCTTTTTTTGTTGTGGGAGCAGATACACATTCAATCGAAAAATTTAACCCCTGAAAGGAGTTGGAATTTATGCAACCTATTTATTTTCAAAAAGCTGGAAAGCTTAGATTTACAAAATATGTAGCTGGTGTTCCTGTAGTAAGCGCAGACAATACTTACTTTAGAAATGGTGCAGTTCAATCTATTGCACAATCAATTACAGTTAACACCACTTCCCTACCTGATGGTAACAGTGATTGGCCTGCTGCAGAAGTTGACACAGGAAGAGATGGAACCATCACTCTCAACTTATCAATGATGCCTGTAGAATTGTACGCATTTTTGTTAGGTGTTGATGTAAAAGACTTGTCAAATACTCCAATGCCAATAGTCGATGAAGAAGTGGTAATTCCTTCAGCTTCTCCATTTGAAGTTACTTTATCTCATAAGCCTGATACAACAAGACCTATTGTACTTGTTGGACAAGATGCTTCTGCATGGGTCAAAACTGCTAATGTAAGTGCAGTGCCGGCCACTGCTCAATATACCGTTAGCGAAAGTATAGCAAAATTTAATAGTGCTGATGCAGGCAAATCCGTTTTCCTTACTTATGACTTTTCAGCTTTAACAGCTCAAAGCTTTGGACTTCCTAAATCAGGTTCTAGATTCGCTATGCAATGTGAAATTAGTGGAGAAGCAACTGGTGAAGATGAAAGTACTTTTTATGATACTGCGGTAATCATTGATAAGTGTAAAGCTACTGGAAGCATCAACCCACCTGAACAAGGTAGAGAACCTAAGCCACAAAGCATCACGTTAAAGGTGCTTAAGCCAAGAGGTACAAACCCTGCTGTAGACTTTAAATTCGCTCCAAGAGCATAAATGAGGAGATGATCCTATGAGTAAAACGGAGGCTAATTCCCCTACTTCATTAACAACAATGTTAGGAAGTGGAGAATCATTTAAAGTAAATGAAAAGATTTACACGATACGACCAATAAAGCTTAAACATGTTGATGAATTCATGAAAGATGGAATAAGCATTGGCGCACAACTTTTTAATTTATCAAAACCCGAAGCTAGGGTAAAGGCTGAAAAATGGTTATCAGATTACTGCTTTGATCAAAGTGGTGAGCCTATGACCATAAAAAAAGCCATGGAAGATGATTGGGATGTGGTTCATCTTAAAAGTTTCTTCCAAAAGTTATGTGATTTATCGGGATAGATTTGGCTTCTCCTTCTGATGGCAAAGGGGGAGCCGATACTTCTGAAAAGCCTCCCCCTGTTGATTGGGGGAAGGTTTTTGCAGAAATTGTATGCCATACAAGTATTGATTATTTTGCTATTGTAGAAATGACAATACCACAAATCCAAGCTATTAAAAATGAACTTGGTCCTAATATTTCCTTGAAAATAGGCGGCCCAAATTTATTTAGTGACACAGCTACATCAACACCAATTCAAGAAAACACTGGTAAACTACCTAAGCTTTCTGAGCTTATGAATTTTGCTAGTGCATTTAATGGCATATAAAAAGCGTGGTGATAATTTATGGAAGACGATAGCATGATCAAAATAATGCAATCATTAGGGTTAGACTATAACCCTGCAATAAATTCAACTTTAAAATTCGAAAAACATATTGCCAATTTAAACAAACAATTATTTGAAATGAAAGCACTTGCCATGCAAGGAGCTAAAGACATTAACTCAGTCTTCTCCTCTCAATTTGGGCAATTAACGAATACAAAAACTATATTTGATCAATATGGTCAAACAATGAAAACAGTAAATTCAGAAACTTCAAAGTCTGCTAAAGAAACGCTTTCTAGTATTAAACAAAGTACTTTAGCGTCTATGGAAGCTACTGCTGCATCTATTCAACAAAAAGCTTCAGCAAAAGGTATTAGCGCAGAATACGGAACCCAAGCAGGTCTCATCAGAAATCAATTATCAGAACTCCAACAGAGATTATCGCTAGAGGGAAAGCTATCCACGCAAGAAATAAAGCAAACCATGGAACTCAAAGAACAATTAAATATACTTAGATCTCAAGCTAAAATGAATGTTGCTGATAACGTTTCAGACCCTAACATATTTAAGCAAGGGTTTGAGAGACGTGCCGAATGGTTCTTAACAGGATCATTATTTTTTGGTGTAACAAATGGTGCTAAGCTAGCCGTTGAAGCCATATCAGAAGTTGAGATGGGAATAACCGAGATAGCTCGTGTTATGGAAGACACTAGTTTTGCATTCGATGATTATAGAGATAATGTTTTAGGCCTAGGTGTTGAATATGGACGTGTTTTCAAGGATGTTCAAGATATATCGTTAAGGTGGGCTCAAGCCGGCTATAACGTTCGAGATAGCCTTGAACTAACAAAAACCTCATTGCTTGCTTTGAATACAGCTGAACTTGATGCAACAAATGCCACTGAATCTATGATTGGTATTATGGCTCAATGGAAGATGGACGTTTCTGACCTTCCTTTAGTTCTTGATGAAATTAACAAAACTGCTGATGATTTTACTGTTACCTCACAAGATCTTGTAGATGGTCTGCTACGTTCTTCTGGTGCAGCTAGAATCATGGGATTGTCAATTGAACAGACAATATCATTGTTAACTGTTATGCGTGAAGCTTCAGGAAGAACCGGGCGCGAAGTTGGTAATGCCCTTAATTCAATCTTATCTTACGTTCAAAGGCCAGTAGCAATTAAAACCTTTGAAGGTTTAGGCATTGATGTATTTGCAGATCAAGCCAAAACACAATTTAGAAATGTCATGGATATATTCCAAGACGTTGCTTCTAAATGGGACACATTGAGTACAGATATTCAAGATGGATTCGTAAAATCAGCTGATGATGCAGGGCTATACAATGAAGAGCTTGCTACGGCCATTGGAACGCAGCAGGAATGGAATGATTTACAGCAAAGAGATCTTTCTCAAGCTGCAGCTGGTGTGTATAGAAGAAATTATTTCATTGGTATGATTGAAAGACTTTCAAGTGCTCAAGGCGTACTTAATAATATGACTGATGCATCAGGATACTCAATGGCCGAAAATGAACGTTCGATGAATACGTTACAAAAAAAATATGAATCTTTAAAAGCATCCGTTCAACAACTTGCGGTATCTCTTGGAGATTCCGGTTTAATTGAAATATTAAAAGCTCTAACAGATGCAGGTATTTTAGCAATTGAAACATTTGAATCATTACCAAAACCAATGCAAGACTTTATTATTGCTACAACAAGTGTATTTATTGCAGTAAAAACAGCGCAGCAAGCTATGAAGTTATTTGGAGTAACATTAGGTACCGCTACTGCAGCAAAGAAAGTGGCTGCTGCTGCTTCTCTTGCATTAGCCACTACTGAAAACGGTGTTGCGGTTGCATCTGGTGCTGCTGCATTAGCATCAAAAGGATTTATTGCAGCCAATGCTCCACTTCTAATTATTGCAGGAACACTAGGTGTTATTGCTGCTACATGGGGTGCTATCAGCCGAGAAGCTGAAAAAAACAAAAAGCTTATTGAAACCACCAAGCAAAATATCGAAAGTTTATCAACTGAAAAGCAAGGGATAAATGAACTTGCCAATGAATACAAAGCCTTAAAAGAAAAGCAAGATGCTGTAACTGCTACGGCAGATGAAAAGATACGTCTTCTTGAGGTTCAAAAACAATTAGCACAACAATATGGTGTATCTGCAACAGGTATTGATTCAGAAGGTCAAGCTTATACGGATTCAATTGAATTGATTGACCAAAGAACTCAAGCACTTGAACGAGAAATAGCAGCCGAGAAAGAACTTCTTGAAACCACGGTTAAGGCTCAAGATGATACTGACATAAAGAATCTAGAAAAAGC
>Ga0209340_1000240_pt1 | contig 70660 bp, 80 predicted proteins | sample EPASupsiteSAE323_FD_187266 | JGI IMG/M metagenome (GOLD analysis project Ga0209340, IMG submission 187266) | Bioremediated contaminated groundwater from EPA Superfund site, New Mexico - Sample SAE3-23 (SPAdes) (version 2) | ecosystem: Environmental > Aquatic > Deep subsurface > Groundwater >... | reverse complement strand
AGCAGTTATGCATGCTGGCCAATACGCCTTTGTCGGTCGACGTCTTCGCCGTCGAGATATGCGTCAACTATGGATTACTCGCTTAAACGCTGCTCTTAAACCATTCGAGATTAAATATTCTGCTTTCATTAAAATGATGAAAGATAAAAATGTCGAATTAAACCGAAAAGTATTATCTGAAATTGCTATTAATGATAATGCTACATTTAAGTCCATTGTTGATTTTATAAAAAAATAAGGGGACTTGTTTTAAAAAATTAAAGGCTCCCCAAAAGGGAGCTTTTTTGTATAAATCAGATAAAATATACTATGAATCAAAACTTGGAAAAAATTAGAGATCAATACCAAGAAAAAGTTATCAATCTTAAAACAGATCAAGAGTTAGAATCTTTAAGAATCGAATTGTTCGGCCGTAATGGCTTATTCAATGATCTTTTTACCAAATTAAAAGAAATATCAGTCGATGAACGACGAATCTACGGACAAGAATTAAACGTTACTAAAAACGAATTAGAAAGATTAATTGCCATTCAATCTCAAAAAGTTGTAAAAACCACCATTATAAAAAAAGGTTTAGAATATTCTGTTAAGTCAAAAATAATTTCTTTACCAAAAATCGGACATCTTCATCCAATTACCCAAACCGAACGCCAATTGAATGAAGTTTTTCGAAAATTAGGTTTTTCTGTTTACAACAGTCCCGAAATTGTCACCGACGAATTTAATTTCGAACGATTAAATGTACCCCAAAATCATCCCGCTCGCGATATGCAAGACAGTATTTATATCAAAGAACCAGAATATTTACTTCGAACCCAAACATCCACCATTGAATCATATTTATTAAAAGCCAAAAGCCAAGATTTACCTATCCGTGCTGCTTTTCCAGGAAGTGTTTTTCGAAATGAAAAAGTCAATCGTTCCAATCATTTTGTCTTTCATCAATATCAAGCCGTCGTTGTCGATAAAAATATCACTATGAAAGATTTAATCGGTACTATGGATTTAATGTTTAAAACTCTCTATGGCCCAGACGTTGTTGTTCGCTATCGCTGCAAATATTACCCGGAAGTCGAACCTGGTGTTGGTCCCGACATGCAATGTTTCAATTGTCACGGTAAAGGCTGTCCACTTTGCAAATACGCCGGTTGGATCGAAATGGGTGGCAGCGGCATGATTCATCCCAAAGTTTTAGAAGCCGCCGGCATCGATCCTAAAGTTTGGTCTGGTTTTGCTTTTGGCATGGGCCTCGATCGCTGGACTATGGCTCAAAAAAATATTAAAGACATTAGGACATTAATGGGTGGAAATTTAGCCTACAAACCAAACGAATTATGAAACTAATTTATTCTGAATTAAAAAAATTTTTACCAGATTTAAAAGTTGAGCCACAACAACTTCGCGATGATCTGACGATGATCGGTCACTTCACTAATTTTTTTGAAGAAATTGATGGTGAGATTGTTTTTGATTTAGATATCAAAGTTAATAGAGGAGATTGTCTTGGCTATTATGGCCTCGCCAAAGATTTGTCCGTTTTTTATAATCTTCCACTTCAAAATTTATCTCAACCAGTTAATAATCAGTCTAAAAATCAATTACCAATAAAAATAACCACCGAAAACGTTAAACGTGTTATGGCTGTCAAAATTTCCAATTTAAAGAATAATTCTTCTCCTCAATGGCTCCAAACATTTTTAAAATGCCACGGTGTTCACTCTATTAATACCTTGGTTGATTTAACTAACTACGTTATGTTTTTATATGGCATTCCAAATCATGCCTTTGACACAGCCAAATCAGGAGAAAATTTAATCTGGGAAATGAATTCTAAATTTAAAGAATTTATTAGCCTCGATGGTTCAAAATTAATTTTAAACAATAAAATTTTAATGATTAACAATCCCAACAAAACTCTTAGTCTTAGTTTTTGGGGAGGGGAGTCTTGTGCAATTGATTTAGAAACCACTGAAACTATTATCGAATTAGCCATTTACGATCGCACCACTGTCCGTCAAAACAGTCGTCAATTAAAATCTGTCACAGAAGCCAGTATTCGCCTTGAAAAAGACCTTGATCCAGAATTAATTCCAACAGCTTTCAAACACCTCGCTAATTTAATTTTAGAAAATTGCGACGGTCAAATTAATTCTCAAATTTTTGATCATTATCCTAAAAAAGCGGATTTACCTCAAATCGAATTTGATCCTAAAAAACCATCTCTGATTTCCGGCATTAAAATTCCCGCCGATTTTTCCCTCGACTGTTTAAAAAGATTAGGCTGTCAAATAAACAATTTAATCATAACTCCTCCCAGTTTCCGCAAAGACGTCACTATTGAAGCCGACTTAATCGAAGAAGTTATCCGTTTTTGGGGTTATCAAAAAATTCCCACCAATCAACCTTTGGTTTTTAAAGAAGTCATCGATATAACTCCTAAAGAAGTTTACTTAATCGAAAATCTCAAAGATCAATTAGTTCAACTCGGTTATGACGAAGTTTTAACCTGGCCTCTAGTAACAACCCCTATCGATAAAAAAACTGTTATAACCACTCAAAATAGTATCAATTCCGAAGCCATTTATCTTCGTCAATCTTTAATTCCATCTCTTTTCCAACAACTCGATCAATATAATCGTTTTAAATTACCCGAACCACAATTTTTTGAAATCGGTAAAATCTTTTCAAAAGAAGGGGACAGCTTTGTCGAAAAAAATGCTTTGGGAATTTATAACCACAACCAATCACAATTATTAATCGATCTTGAAAAATTAAATTTAAAAACCCAAATTACAGATAATAATTTTGCCGAAATAATTATAGACAATTTATCTAAACCAGAAAAATACATTCCCAATCAACATCAAAACAACGCCATCGAACTTACTTCCCAAATAATTACTCTCGACGCCAATATTATTTTGGATACAAAAGAAGATCCTATTAAACTAATTGAAAAATATTCTCAAATTATCGATTCTAAAAATCTCTGGAAATTAATTGTCACCGATATTTATCAAGATTCAAAAACCAATAAATATCGATATACTTTTCAAGCCTCATATTTTAATTTGGACGATAAAACCGCCAAATTAATTCACTTAAAAACTTTTGATTTAATTTGATTTTAATCAAACCAAGCCTTTTTTATTTTGTAAACATACACACACAATGTGTATTAGCAAACACCACAATCAATTGCTAAACATCTATTAATTTCTAATTATACCTATCCTTAGGGATTAGTTGTACCAGTTGACGAAGTAGTTGTACCAGTTGATGCCACCGTTGGAGTTGGTATTTTATCCCAAGGCGTATTTACGCCAATCCTGGTTTCTTTTTCTACCGTGTTGCCATCTTTATCGGTTGCTTTAAATTTGATTTTATGGGGACCATTAGATAAACCACTGATTGATGTTTCATAAGGTTTTTCTGTCCAAATTTTCTTCTCCACACCATCAATCCACATTTTAACCTCAGTAACCTTTTTGTTTGAAGCTGTAGTTACCTTAACATTAAAATCACTAGACACAGTTGATTGATCACCTGGATAATCAATTGTCAAAGCAACTTGACCACCACTTCTACAATAACTTGTCGGTGGAAGATATTTATCATTATCAGGTTGCTCTGCAATCCATTTATCAATTCCTATTTGCCATCGATTTGTTCCATCAGTTGAAATTGGGTCTTCTTCTTTAAAAGAAAAATATTCTTTAGTATCATAATTTCCATTTGATACATCTTCTAAATTTGCCAATCCAGTTGAATCCTTACAAACTTTCAAATTAACATGAATCGGATCTGATACTGACTGTTGGGTTCCATCAATAAAATATTCTTTTTTAGAAGTAAAACCATCATGTGCTGGATATCCTGATACCGTATCCACGTCAATATTAATAATTCCACTTGGAATTGAGAAGTCTTGTTTTTTCCTCTTTGGTAGCTCATAAACCATTATTTTTTTCCAAATTGGAGCCGCCCCAGAAACACCAGAAGCAACTTTTCCCATTGGAGAGTTGTCATTGTTTCCTACCCACACTGCCGTTAATAAATTTGGTGTCCAACCAATTGTCCAGTTATCTCGCAAATCATTAGTTGTTCCAGTTTTAACTGCCACTTGATATCCAGAAACTTGAAGCCCATTAACCGCTCCAAAAGTCATCGATCTGGCCGAATTATCAGACAAAATATTTGAAATAATAAAAGCTTCTTGTTCTGTCATTGATTTTTTACCATCAGGTGCTTTATATTCCTCTAAAACTCTACCATTAGCATCTTCAATTTTTAAAATTCCTATTGGTTGCATACTAGTTCCACCATTAGCAAAAGCTGTATATGCTGATGCCAAATCAATCATCTTTACTTCCGCGCCCCCCAAAGTCACTGCTAAACCAAACCTCGACAAATTTTCATCAGTCGGCTCCAGTGTTGTTATTCCCATATTGTAAGCCAAAGTTAACATATTTTTTACCCCAACATTGGCCAAAACTTTTACTGCTACTGTGTTTATTGAATTACCTAAAGCATTTCTAAGCGACATTGGACCATTAAACTTACCATTATAATTTTCAGGGCTATAATCTTTTTGTCCAGCACCACCAGGAAAAGTAACCGGCGTATCCATAAACATAGTTGCTGCCGTCATTCCTTTTTGAAGTCCAGCCAAATAAGTGATTGGTTTAATTGATGATCCTGGTTGCCTTAATGCCTGAGTTACCATATTAAAATTACCATCCGTTTCAGTTGAAAAATAGTTTCTAGAACCCACCATGGCCAAAACCTGACCATTAATTGGATCTAAAACCAAAGCCGCACCATTAGTTATTCCCAATTTCTCTGATGCATCAATTTGTTCACTAACTATTTTTTCTGCTTGTTCTTGTAACTCCAAATCCAACGTTGTGGTAATTTTTAACCCACCACCCTCAACCACATCTTCCCCATATTTTTCTGCCAATAATTCTTTAATCCAAAAAACAAAATGTGCTGCTTTTGTTGTTGAGTCTTCGCTCCCAAATTTATAATTTTTAACTTCCTCCATTGTTGCATTTGCCAATTCTTTGGTAATATATCCATCTTCCACCATTCTCGTTAACACATGTTTAGTTCTGTCAATATAAGCCGTTGGAGTATTTGAATAAGGCGAATAAACACTTGGTAATTGTGGAAAACCAGCCAAAATTGCACATTCTGCCAAATTCAAATCTTTCACCTTTTTACCAAAATATTGTTCAGCTGCCGGTCCAACTCCCCAAGAATTTCCACCATAAGGTGCTTCATTTAAATACATCAACAAAATTTCATCCTTACTGTATTTAGCGTCAATTTGAATTGACAAAATCATCTCCTTTATTTTTCTAGTTAACGACCTCTCTGTTGTTAATAAAACATTCCTTGTCAGCTGTTGAGTCAGTGTCGACCCACCAGTTACCTTTCCAAAATAAAATAAATTTTTAATAATTCTAAATGGAGTCAATAAATCAATACCACTATGGGTGTAAAAACTTTTATCTTCCACGGCTACTGTTGCTTTTTTTAAATAATCAGGAATATCTTCTGCTACAACGGGTTCTCTTTTGGCATCATTATAAATATCAAATAAGGCGTTACCATTTCGATCATAAACTTTACTTGAATAACCATCCCTTCTAACAACCTTCGTTGGCGACGGTAAATCTTTCGAATACCAAATAAATAAAATTAAAATAGCAATAACTCCAATCGCCAACAAAATTAAAGCCACTCTAAAAAAATTAAACCAAAAACTTTTACTTTTAATCTTAGTTCTGACATTGTCCCTAATTCTTAATCTTGATTCTGCGTTTAATGAGAATCTTCTTTTCATTCTTGTAAAGAGAATAAATAATTTTCGCTTCATTGCATTAAAATCATTAACGGAGCCAATAAACTAGATAATAATAATGCCAACAAAGTCACTACTAAAATAGTTTTTTTAATTGTATTTGACTTAATTTTCATAAACTAATCATAGCACAAAATTAAAAGTAATTAACCCCAATTAAACCCGAAAACTAAATAAATTTTTGTTATCATTATTTTTATGGATAGTCTTTCCCAAATTCCAGGTATTGGTCCCAAAATTATTGAAAAACTCAAACGGCTCAGCATTAATTCACCTCAAGATTTGCTTTATCATTTTCCTAATCGTTATATCGATTTTTCCCATTCTGTCAAAATAAACTCCGTTTTGGAAAATGAAAATGTCACTATTACTGGTCAAGTTTTAGATTTCAAAAATATTTTTACTAAAACCGGCAAAAATATCCAGAAAGCTATTATTTCAGATAATACCGGAAAAATAGATCTAATTTGGTTTAATCAGCCTTATTTATCTAAAAATATTAAAATAGGGGATATTCTTAGTTTTGCTGGTTCAGTTTCTCTTTTTCAAAACAAAAAAACTATTATTGCCCCAGAATATGGTCCTCACAATACTGGTAAAATTGTTGCCATTTATCCTGAAACCAACGGTCTAACTTCTAAATGGTTTCGAAAAATTATTCAAACTCAAATTAAAAATATTTTAAATCCCATTCAAGAAACCCTACCTGATAATTTAATTAAAAAATTTAAGTTATTAGACCTAAAAAACGCTCTTCTTCAAGTTCATTGTCCAATTAATTCTCAACTTCTTTCTCACGCCAGAACTCGCTTAGCCACTGAAGAAATTTTATCTCTTCAAATTAAATCCTATCTTTCCAAAAAAGATTGGCTAAAACAAAATCCTAAAACAAAAATTAAAATCACTAAAACCATCGATAAAAAAATTAAGGATTTAATTAAATCCTTGTCTTTTAAACTAACAGATTCTCAAAATAAAGTTTTATCTGAAATTTTTTCCGATCTTACCAACCCTAATCAAGTTATGAATCGACTTCTTCAAGGTGATGTTGGCTCCGGCAAAACCATTGTCGCTCTACTTTCTTGCTACTTAGCTCATCTAAATAATTCTTTATCTGTTTTAATCGCCCCTACTGAAATTTTAGCCCACCAACACTATCAAAATTTTCAAAATATTTTAAAAGACAAAAATATTCCTATTTTTCTAATGACCGGTTCTAAAAAAATTGACCTTAAAAAAATCCCTAAAAACGCAATAATTATTAGTACCCATGCCATAATTTATAAAAAAGATAACCTAAAAAACAAAATTTCTCTTTTAATCATCGATGAACAACATAAATTTGGGGTCAAACAACGATCTTTTTTAAATTCCTCAACAAAATTACCACACTGCTTAACTATGACCGCCACTCCCATTCCCAGAACCATTAGTCTAACTCTTCTTGGCAACCTTGATATTTCTATAATCGACACTCTTCCTCAAAATCGTCTTCAAATTAAAACTTTTTTAGTTCCAGAAAATAAAAAAACCAATTGCTATAAATGGATTGAAACTGAAATTAAAAAAACAGGTTGTCAAGCATTCATTGTCTGCCCATTTATCGACATTTCCGAGTCTATTGCCAGCGTTAAATCTGCCATCAAAGAATTTGAATATTTATCAAATGAGATTTTCCCAAATCTAAAATTAGGTCTAATTCACGGTAAAATTAAATCCGAAACTCGCCAAAAAATAATTAAACAATTTCAAGACAATGAAATTAATATTCTTATCACTACTCCTATTATTGAAGTTGGTATCGACATTCCCAACTCTTCCATTATTATTATTCAATCAGCCGATCGTTTTGGTCTAGCCCAACTTCATCAACTCCGTGGCCGAGTGGGTAGGGGACGTCAACAAAGTTTTTGCTATCTTTTCACTGAATCCCAAAATTCTAAAGCCATAAATCGTCTCGAATTTTTGGAAAAAAATAACAATGGTTTAAAGATTGCCGAATATGATTTAAAAAACAGGGGACCAGGCGAAACTTTTTCCACTATTCAACATGGTTTTCCCTCTTTAAAAATCGCCAGTTTTTCTGACACTAAATTAATCAACTTCAGTCAAGAAATTTTAAAAGAAATTATTAATAATTATCCCGAATTTAATTTTTCCCAAATCATTTCCGAAAACATTATTTCCGAATCAATAGGTAGCAATTAAAAATAAAACTTGATAAACTACATTCATGACAGCAGTACCAAAACATTGGCCATCTAGTCGCCGACAAGGCAAAAGAAGAGCCGCTCAAACTGGCCCTACAATAGCCAAAACCATAAATTGTAAACATTGTGGTCAACCAAAAATGGCTGGTTTTCAATGCCCTAATTGTAAACAGTGAAAAATAAATTCGATCCTCGTCATTTAAAAAGAATTAAAAATATCCAAGCCTTATTTGCTTGGGGCTGTGGCGGAATTGAATCTAAAACTGAAGAATTCGACGAAATTGTTAAAGTTGTTCCAGAAATCGATATTTTAATTCAAGAGAATGCTCCTAAATGGCCACTCGACAAAATTAATAAAATTGATTTAAGTGTTTTAAGATATACTTTTTGGGAACTTTTTTATCTAAAGAAAAATCCACCAAAAGTCGTTATCGACGAAGCCATCGAAATCGCTAAAGAATTTGGTACTGAATCCAGTTCATCTTTCGTTAACGGTGTTATTGGTAGTACTATCAAAAAATCCAACCTAGATATTAATCAGGAAAATGATTCAAAATCTTAAAGACCTCCAAATCAAAATCGACTATTCCTTTAAGGATGAGAACAAATTAAAACAAGCTCTCATTCATCGCTCTTATTTGAACGAAAACCGTGAGCAAAATTTACAATCAAACGAAACTTATGAATTTTTAGGTGATTCTATTCTTGAATTTTGGATTTCCGACAAACTTTTTCATAAATTCCCTAAATTTAACGAGGGAGATTTAACCAATCTTCGCGCCCTAATCGTTTGCACTGAAAATTTAGCCTTAACATCAATCAAAATTGGACTAGGCGATTTTATTTTACTTTCTAAAGGTGAGGAACGACATGGTGGTCGAACTAATCATTCAATTCTTGCTGATACCTTTGAATCAACACTAGGTTCAATTTATCTTGATGGCGGTATTATTCCTGCATTTAAATTTTTAGAAAAATCTCTCAATTCAAGTATTTTAGAATTATCTCAAAAGAAAATTTATAAAGATCCTAAAAGTCTTTTTCAAGAAATTGCTCAATCAAAGAGGGGAATCACCCCTAAATATCAAACCATCAGTGAATCTGGCCCTGATCATCTAAAAATCTTTGAAGTAGCTGTTTTTTTAAACGATGATCTAATAGCCACCGGTTCTGGCAATTCAAAACAAAAGGCTGAAGAAGACGCTTCAATTAAAGCTACCAAAATCCTTACTAATCTTGTATAATCCACCATATGCTAAAAATAAAACTTGCTCCTCGTGGCAAAATTCATCAAATCACATATAGAGTCGTTGTTGCTCAAGACCGTAGTAAATTAAATGGTCCAATTATTGATGATTTGGGTTTTTATACTCCTCAAACTAAAACATTCGAAATTAATAAACAAAAATTAGCCGATTGGCAAAAAAAAGGTGCCCAGTTAACCGACGGAGTTGATAAACTTCTTAATCCTTCAAAATATCCTAAAAAAATCAAAAACATAAAAGAAGAAATCACCGAAGTTAAAAAAGAAGTTGAAGAAAAAAATGAAGATATAAAAGAAGAGATTAAAGAAGAGGTTCAAGCCTAAATTTATGAACACTATTAAAGATACTTTAGACTACATCATTAAAGCCATTGTTCCAGATTCAAAAGACATCATTATCACCGATTCTGAAGAAAATGGTGTCATTATTTTTGAAATAGAAGCTCCTGTCGAAATAATCGGAAAAATTATAGGAAAGGAAGGTAAAATAATTAAATCAATTAGAACTATCTTGAATCTCTCTTATCCAACTACCCGTTTCTTGCTTAAGATTAAAGACTAAAAGGGTTTTCTCTTTGGTATTGCTGAAATTCTGATGTTCCTACATTAGATTGATTTTCTTCTATTTTTGTAAAACCACTTATTTTTTCAACTAGAGCCGATTCTTCTTTGGATAAAATTAAATCACTTAAAGTGATACTACTAGTATCTACGTTTGTTTCATCACTAATATAATAAGAATAAACAACCAAATCCAATTTTAAAATATTTCCATTCGTTGTGGTTTCAAACTTTTCAATAAACAAAATTGGTAAAGTTTTTTCTAATGCCAATATTAATTCCAAACTTTTATTTTTTGGTCCAGACAACGATAAATCAATTGGCATTTTAACTACATTTTCCAAAGAAGTAGTGCCTTTCGATTCATTATCTTTTAATTCACCTGGTACCAAAGAAAAACTTTCCACTTGATAATCAAATTTATTTGCCACTTCTCTAATTATCTCCACTAATAGATAAGACTTCTTATTTCTTAAAACCGCATTGTCTAAATATTCTGCGTTTTTTTGCAATTCTTCCTGATCCATTGACGCTAAATATTTAATTTGTTCGTTTATTTTATTAGTACTAGTATTATTTTTATTAATTTTTTCATCAACGCTTTCAATTTCATTTGCCTTTGGTATTAAAATAAGGTTTAAACTTATTAAAAAAACTAATATTAAGCCAATCAGAGGTAAAAAAAGTATCAACAAAAACTTATCCAATCCAAAAATTTTATCTGGTAATTTAAAACTTTCTTTCATGTTAAATTTACCTCCATTTCAAAAACCCAACCATTAGAAACAATATTTATCAAATTCAATTTAGCTGAGCTAAAATCAGAATATAGACCAAGATTAATATCTCTAATTTTTTCTTCAACCTCTTTTATGTTTATTCCGCTAAACACCACTCCTTTTAAGACAAACTGCTTTTTATCTTTTATTTCAAAATTTTCTAAAATTATATTTTCAGAAAACAAATTTGTTATCTTTTCAATCGAAGTTCCATATTCAAATCTCTCACTTAGAACCTGTCCAACTAATTTGGCCTGATATTTATTCTTCTTACTCAAAACCACATTTGTCGCTAACGATTTATATTTATTTAACGCTACTACATTTTTACTCTCTGCTTTCTTTAATGAGTAATTATTAAACCAAAGCCAACCAAAAATAGTCATTGCTAATAAAATCCAACACCCCAAAAAAATGCCAATAATTAAATTAATTTTTTTCTTAAGTTTGATTTTTGCCGCCTGAAATTTTGCCACTGAAGGTAATAAATTCAATCCTTCCTTCATATTAAACTCCTTAAAGCTAATCCAACGGATAAAGAAAATCTACAACCTTCAGTATTTAAATCATAAGAAAATTGGGCCTTCGTCGTATCAACATTAATAAAGGGCTGTAAAACTTGAACCTCAATTCCTAATGTTTTTGTTAATTCTTCAGCCATCCCTGGCAAATTAGCACCACCGCCAGTTAAAACCAAGAGTTCGGCAGGTTTTCCAATGTCTTCATTAAATAAAGCCAATGTTTTTCTTATTTCTTCGCTTATATCATTAAAAACTGGCATGATTGCTGCTCTTATCTTTCCTTCCAATTCATGTTCTTTCATTCCATAAGCCTTTTTGTACTCTTCAGCCGAAGCCATATCCAAACTCAAATTTAAAGAAATTGCCCTAGTTAAAGACTCTCCTCCTACCGATAATGGTCTAGCAAAATAAACACTACTTTTATTAATACTAAAAATATCAGAATATTTTTCACCAATGTCAATAACTATTACTCTCTCTACCATCGGCATTCCCAATTTTAAAACACGTCTTAAAGCTATAGCAGGAGATTCCAATGCTAATAGTTCCAATCCTATTGATTTAAACAATTTAAGATAGCTATTTATCAAATCATTTTTTGCTGCAATTACAAAAATAACCAACCTACCAGCATCATCTTTCTCTATTATTTCATAATCTATTGAAACTTGATCTAAAGGAAAAGGTATGAAAGTTTCTGCTTCAAAACGCAAAGCATCCATAACTTCATTATCCTTCAATGGTGGCAATCTTACCAATCTACTTATAATTTCATTCTCTGGCAAGCTAACTACTGCCTGTTTGCTCTTTATTTTTAAATCATTCAACAAGTTTTTTATTGCCTGTCCAACTCCAATTAAAAATTTATCTCTGTCGATTTCTTTATTATCAGTTTTAGGTGTTCTGCTCTCACCAATCGCACTCAAAACAATTTTAGAACTATCATCGGAAAGACAGGTGATTTTTACTGTGTTTTGACCAATATCAATACCTAAAATGCTACTCATACGAATTAAGTATATAGATTTTACACCCCAGACTCAAGATGTTATTGAATTATATTTTTAACAGTCATAGTATTAATAAAAAAAGAATTTGCTAAATAGTAGCGAAATTTTATAAAAAAAATAACGAATCAATTTCTTAAAACTACGTCAATAGAAAAAGATTTAGTCGTTCCTTCTGATTGAGCAAAGACTCCCGCACCTAAATTAAAATTAAACTTCACTTCAGATAATTGTAAAGATGGTAAAGTAGAACAGGTCACAAAATTATCACAACTATTCAAAACTAGATCATTATTTTTTTGAAACAAATAAACCGTTGTTCCTACTGATTTTCCCGAAATTGAAGCAATTTTATAACTATTGGTAGTAGAATCATAAAAACAAGAAATTATCGTTTTATCTCCATCTTTAACATTTGTTATTGTAATTGAATTACTATATTGGTTTACAGGACAACTAAAATCAATCCCATTTTCAGTTTTACTACTAGCATTCAATATATTTTTTTTAAGTTCATTTAAAATCCAATTTCCATTTTGTGTAATCTTCTCAACCGCCTGATTTTTACTTCTTGAACTAAAAACACCAAACATTATTCCACTAATAGAAACCATTATTAACACCATCGATCCAACTACTACTAAAATTTCAATTAAAGTAAAACCATTTTTTTTCATGTTCCTAATTTAGAAAAAAGTCTTTCAACTAATAAATTCTGACAAACACCACTAAGACAATTCCACCTCACAATAAAAACAATATTACAACTTTCACTATTACAATTTTTATATTCAACATCATATAAATAATCCGTAAACTTAGAATTAATATTTGATCCATTATTATTTGAAATAACTTGTCCATCTAAATCACTTGCTCCATTCCAAAAAATAAAACTATTATTTTTAATCTCTAGAACTTTGTTTTCAATCAAGATTTGCGACAACTCCACTGCTTTTTCTCTTTCCAATGATATTCTTTTAGCTTTAGTAGCATTTACTACTAAAATCGCAACTCCAGTTAACACTAATACTACTACTCCTATTGAAAAAATTATTTCTAATAAACTTTGTCCTTTTTTATTTTTCATAAATTAATCCCGACTCGTCAATTCTAATATTTTTAGTTACTCCTACACCACCATTAATAATAATATTAGCAGTTCCACCAATCGATCTACCATCTGTCACATTGAATCTGATAATTGGAGTATTAATTATTATTCCTTTAGGAGTAATATCTCTTGAAGTAAAAATATAACCAGCATCAGTGTTATCATTTTTTTGAGTTTTGATTATCATCAACCCATCATTATCAATTGTCACAGTTACTCTATCTGTACCGACAGGAGAATCGGCTGGTAATTGATTTGTTATTGCATAATTTCTGGCCAATATTAATGCTGACAATAATTCTTGGCTAGTTGTTTCCACTTTCTGTTTTTCATAAAAATTATTTAAAGACACTGCACCAAAACCAACTACCATCATCCCAATTGCTATTGCTATCACCAACTCAATTAAAGTAAAACCTGTTTTTCGTTTTATCATGGATTTGTTACCCGATAAATCCCTCCAGAAACATTACTAGAACCAGAATCTTCAACAATTGCATCAACAGTATAAGAATAACCTGAACGATTATAAGTGTATTTAATCCCTGTTTTCGGATCTAAAGGTTCGCTTTGAAGATATTTTTCTGTTACCAAAGTATTCATAGTCGGATAAGTGCTTCCAACATTCTGTCGATACAATTCCAAAGCTATCCTTATTTTTTCTAAATCAGCCATTCTCCGACTATCCCTAGCCCGACTATTAGTACCACTGTAACTAATCACGCCAATTACAGTTAATACTGCAATTATTGTCACTACTACAATCAATTCAATTAATGTAAATCCATTTTTTTTATTTATTTTTTTCATATTTTTATTGTTGACTTTTAACACAAAAATAAAGTCCTGAGGTGCCTATACCAAAATTACAATTTCTGTTAGTGGAATTAGCATTATTTGTATTTTCAACTTGTGCGCAAGCACAATAAGTATTCCCAATATTATAAGTATATTGATAAGTACTATCATTTTTAGGATCAATCGGAAAGGCAGTTAAAACCGACTGACCACCAGTTGGTATCCATGCAGATGGACTTGTAGAAGTTGGATAAACATATCTCATTTGAGAATAAAATTGTTCTGCTGCTGTCTGAATTAACTTCATGTCCTCAACCCTTCTAGCATCCCTAGCTTTTTTCTGAGCCCCAGAATAAGCCACTGATGCCAAAGCTGTTAGTATCCCAATAATCGAAATACTCACTAATAATTCAAATAATGTAAAACCATTTCTTTTATTTTTTTTCATAATTTTATTAATAATTATATTTACCAATTTTTAACAATAGCATTTGGACTAGTAATACCGTAACAATAATCAACACCATCAATTGTATAATCATTGTTTATATCCTTACACTGAGAATCATGTTTGTTTTCTAAATTGGCAAACAAATTAAACATTTTTCCATCCGTCTTATACACATATTTATATTCATTCTCGTCTTTTGGATCTAATGGCGTTTCTCTCATATAAACAATACCATTTGCACCAGTAAAACCAACACTAATATTTCCAAAAAGCTGATTTGAAGTTAAATTAGGAAAAAAACCAGTGTCACTGTAATATAACATCAACGCCTTAGACATTGCATCTAAATTAGACTTTCTTTCAGAATCTCTAGCCTTAATTTGAGCTGATGAATATGATGCTGTCGATATTATTGTCAAAATACTAATAATAGCAATCACTACTAATAATTCCACTAAAGTAAAACCCAAATTTTTTTTATTTTTTAACTTCATTTTTTTTAAAATAGTAGGGTTACTAATTTGCACAAACTGCAAAAGCTCCATTACGAGTAGAGCCAACATCAATTCCACATTTTAATTGAGAATCAGTATCTTCATTTCCTGCTCCTGCTTCAAGAATAACTTCCAACAAGAATCCATCCCCACCATTAGTTTGAGTGTAAGTATAGCCAACACTACTAATTGATGGCATATAACTAGCACCAATTGCCAAATTTAATGATCCACTTACTGGGTATGTTTGTTTGTCGTTATAATACATTCTCAGGGCATTTTTAATTGCGTATAAATCCTGAATTTTTTGAGCATCTCTTGCCCTTTCTCTCATTCCCATAAAATTAGCCGTCAAGACCGCCGACAACACCCCAATAATAGAAATCACCACTAATAACTCAATCAAACTAAAACCATTTTTATTCTGTCTTTTCATTAACATTTATAATATCAGTATAGCAATATTTAATTCCATTACACAAGAATCCATCTTTTTTACAATCAACATCATTTTTATTTTCAAATTCAGCAAACATTTTAAAAGAAATTCCATCATTTCCAATTTCATAACAATATTCCTTATTCCCATATTTTTCTTTTGGTACTGAATTAGCATAAACATAACCATTGTCAATAAAATTTTTACCCCAAAGACCATTAATCAATTCATTACCTGGTAATTCTCCATAATCAGCAAAATAAAGCTTGACCACCTTGGAAAATTCATTCAAATCAGATCTTCTTTGCAAATCCCTCGATTTTGCCTGGGCTAAAGCAAATTGTTTATAAGTAATAAAAAACAAAACTCCTATAACTAAAAATATTACTGACATTTCTATTTTTAAGACTTTACTTTTCATAAATAATTCTACTATTTTTAATTAATTACATCCATCACCACAACAAAAAGCCTTACATTCACTAGTGCAACGCCCAGCCATCGAAACATCATAATAATAACAATAACCACCTATACATCCACCAGAAATACTTTTACATTCGCCAGTAGAATTATTAAGACAATTGCTTGTGTCACAATTTCCATTTAATTCTAAACTGTCATACCATAAAATATTTGGACTCGACACGCCATAATTAACTTGATCTTTAGTATAACCCGCAAAAGTTAAATCTTTTCGTTCGTACCAATATTTTGGGATTTCATCATCTTTTCTATTTTTAAGATTAGTAACAACTTTAAATTTATTCACTTCGGTAACAATTATGTAAGGATTTCCGTCTGGATCACACGGCCACGGAACCAAATATGGTGTAAAAACACTTGAACTATTACAATTTGCTTTTATATTCCAAGTATCAATATTTTGAGGATAATATCCCTTATCGTTAAAATATTCCTCAAACGCTATTTTAATTCTATTCAAATCTTTTTTTCTCCGTGCATCCGTACCTTTATTTGTCATACCAATTGCATTAAAAACCCCAACCATCATCACTGCCAAAATAGCAAGAATCGTCATTGTTATTAATATTTCTACTAAAGTAAAACCATTTCTTTTATTCATAATCTTATTAATTCTACAATTTTTTCTCCCCACCACCAAGCCACAAAAATTCCTAAAACCATAAATGGACCAAAAGGAATTTGACTTTTTTTATTAGCTTTTTTAAAAATCATCAATATTAATCCAAAAATTGCTCCAACAATAAAAGCTACATAAAAAGCCACAATTATTTTTGGATATCCTAAAAATAATCCCATAAAAACGGCCAATTTTACATCACCCATCCCCATTCCATTACCTTTAGTAAAAATATTTAAAATTAATAAAAACCCACTAGCTATCAATGCTGACAATAAATAGGGGATTATATTCGATTCATCAAACACCACTCCTAAAAAAGCAATAATAATTAAAATAACTGTTGAAAAATCCGGCAAAACCATATATTTTAAATCAAAAACAGTGCTGAAAACCAATAAAACCATAATTAAAATACCAAAAATCAATCTTAATGAATTTAATAATCCAAAAGAAACAAAAAAATCTGAAAACAGATTATATTTAGAATTAAGAATCAAAAACAATACACCCATCACCAATTCAACAACAGGATAGAAAACTGGTAATTTTTTATGACAGCATCTGGTTTTTCCCTTTTGTAACAACCAAGAAAAAATTGGGATGTTTTCATACCATTTCAACGATCTACCACAAAAATCACAAAACGATCTTTTTTCTCCTTTTACTTTAAATTTTTTATTTTCCAATTTATAGTTTACAGCAGTTCGATACACCAACATATTTATAAAACTTCCAAAACATAATCCTGAAAGAAAAATAATAATTCCGATTAATATTTCCATATCTATTTATACCAAAAACCCCGCTATTAAGCGGGGTTCAAAGTTTACTTTTAATTCCTTATTAAGGAACACACTTAAATAATGAAGTTGCTGGATCAGCAAAAGTATAAGCAGCAATTGGATAGCTGTTAACAAAGTCCGTTGAAACCGTATCTTCTAATCCAGTTACCACGCCTCCAGCAACAATTGGTTTTTTCAAATTATTTGCTTGCGCTCTATTTGATTTAGCTTTCGGAATATAGCAAACAAAAATAGCATTTTGACTTGTAGCCATATCCTTTTTATCAACCCACAAATAATTCAACCCACTATTACTATATTTTGGTTCACCACTATTAAAAGATGTATATCCTTTTTCCAAGAAAGATGATTTAAGTTCATCAGAATTAATCAAAACACCAGCATAAGCTTTGTAGGTACCTTCGCAAGTAGTAAAAGGGTCAGCAGTTGATGCTCTTGAGCAAAGACCAAAACCATTTAAAATACTATTTCCAAACCAATTATCATCAACCGAAGTTATAGTTGCTCCACCATCAACATCCATCCATGGATAAGATTGCTTGTTAGCATAGTATCTTTCATATGCATTTAAAACTTCAGCCGCATCATTTTGAGCAGTTGAATCATTAGCTTTATTCGATTGCTCAACTGGATTAATAGTCGCCAATACTGCCACTGACAAAATTGCAATCAACGCAATAACAATCAAAAGCTCCACTAAGGTAAAACCCTTCACTCTATTTATCTTATTTTTCATTTTTTTTAATTAATATTTAATTCTATTTAATTCATTATTCACCACTAAAATTATCATGTCAAGTTGTTGTTTTTTAAATTACATACTCGAGGTCAAATTATAAATTGGCATCAAAACCGCAATCACCAAAAAAGCCACTCCCAAACCTAATATAATCATAATGATTGGTTCAATCGCTGAAGTTAAGGATTTAACTGATTGTTCTGCTTCAGCCGAAAAATAATCTGATACTTTCAAAAGTACGCTGTCTAGTTTTCCAGTTGCTTCTCCTGTTGCCACCATTTGATTAACCACCACTGGAAAAACACCTGTTTCCTCAAAAGAATTAGAAATACTAAAACCTTTTTGGACTCTCTCTGAAATTTTCAAATAAGCCCCTCTAAAAAGTTCATTTGCTGCCACACTCGAAACAATCCTTAAAGCATCAACTAATGGGATTCCTGCCGACAAAAGCATCGACATAGTCCTAATAGTATCTGCTAAAATAGTTTTTTGATTTAAAGGCCCAATAATCGGAATTTTTAATTTTAAAATATCTTTCTTTAATCTAAAAGAAGCATTTTGATTACCAATTCTAAAGATCATAAAAATTCCAATTACCACAATCGGAACTAAAAACCAAAAATTAACCAAAAAATCTGACATTGCCATTAAAGCTTGAGTTGATGCTGGCATTGTCGCATCAAAATCCTCATATAAAGACATTAATTTTGGAATCACATAAATCATCATTATTATAGCCACGACAATCATACCTATAACTACAATTATTGGATAAATCATTGCTCCTTTAACTTTACCGGAAAATTCATTTTGTTTTTCTAGGTTATCAGCCAATTTAAGTAAAACATCCTCCAAAACCCCACCTTCCTCACCAGCCTCAATTGAAGCAATATATGCCTCTCCAAAATTTTTCTTATATTTTCCCAAACCATCAGCTAAAGAATGACCTCCTTGAACTGTTGCTAATGTATACTCCAAAATTTCGAACATCAAACTCTTTCTGTCAGATTGACTTTTTAAAAGCGACAATGCATCAGTTAAAACTAAGCCAGAATTCATCATCGTTGATAATTGTCTAGTAAAATTAGCAATTTGTTTCGAATTAATTTTTGAAAAAATCTTCTTATAAATTTCATTCACAAATGAGGTACTTTCTTGAACTATTGAAAGTGGTACCAATCCTCCACCTTTTATTGATTCCACGGCTGAGTTTTTGTCCTGAGACTCCAAAGACCCTTTAATTGTTTTTCCACTCCAATCCTTGGCTTTATAAAAAAATTTCGTCATATTTTTTGGCGTCCTATCTTATTTTGTAGTTCAATCGGATTAGTTGCGTAAGTTATAGCTACTTCTTCCGAAACTTTTCCCTCTAAAACTAATTTAGCCATATAAGCGTCAAAACTTATCATTCCTACATCAGAACTAGTCTGAATAATATTATCAATCATAAAAGACTTTCCTTCTCTAATAACATTTCTAACAGCTGGTGTAGCAATCAAAATTTCAAAAACAGGAATTCTACCACCATCGATCGATGGTACTAACCTTTGAGAAATAATTGCTGTAATTACTGTTGCTAATTGAACCCTAATCTGATCCTTTGATCCAACTGGGAAAACATCCACAATCCTGTCGACTGTTTGTGCTGCCGAATTTGTATGCAAGACCGAAAAAACTAAATGTCCAGTTTCCGCGATTGTCAAAGCTGAGGATGTTGACTCTAAATCTCTCATCTCACCCAAAAATACCACGTTTGGATCTTGTCTTAAACAAGACCTTAATGCTAAATCAAAACTATTAGTATCTCCACCCATTTCTCGCTGTGAAATTATCGCTTTTTCTGGCTTAATTAAATATTCTACCGGATCTTCAATTGTCACAATATGTCCACCTCTAGTCCTATTAATTTCTTCCAGCATTGCCGCCACTGTTGTTGATTTTCCATGACCTGTCGGACCAGTAACTAACACAAATCCTTGTTTATATTTTATAAATTCTTTTAAAATATTTGGAATATTCATTTCATCAAAAGTCGGTATTGTTGAAGAAATTAATCTCAAAGCACAAGACGGAGCATCTTTTTGTAAATAAACATTTGCTCTAAAACGAACATCAACTGCCTCAAAGGAAAAATCTAATTCTTTTTCTTTTTCAAAAGCTTCTAATTGTTTTTCATCTAAAAGAGATAGAACCATTTCACTTATTGCTTTATTGTCAACTTTCTCAAAACCAAACACATCTAAAAGCTCACCATTAACCCTAATCTTTGGTGATACATCTGAGATCAAATGAACATCTGAGGCTTTATGGTCAACCGCATATTTCAAAATTTCTTCCATTTTTATATTCATATTTTTTTAAATTTATATTTTTAATATTGAGCTACTCTAATAACTTCATCCATACTTGTTACTCCCTCCAAAACTTTTACATATCCATCTTGTTTCATTGACAACATTCCTTCCTCCATTGCCAATTTTTGAATATCCGAAGCAGCTGCTTTTTCCACTATTAATTTACTTAATTTTTCCGTAACTGGCATCACTTCATAAATAGCAATTCTTCCCAAATATCCAGTATTATTACATTTTTCACAACCAACAATTTTAGCCAACATTAATTTTTTTCCATCTTTTTTAAATTTATCCTCAATCATATCGTAAATTGGACCTAATGTTCTTTTCAGTTCTTCCAATTTATCTGGCGGAATTTCCATTTGACTTACACATTCCTTACAAACTTTTCGCAAAACTCTCTGTCCTACCACACAGTTCAAAGATGAAGTTAACAAAAAAGGCTCAACTCCCATATCTAAAAGTCGTGGTGGTACTCCTGAAGCATCGTTGGTATGTAAAGTTGAAAAAACTAAATGACCAGTTAAAGCCGCATTAACGGCCAAATCAGCAGTTTCCTGGTCACGAATTTCTCCCACCATGATTACATTAGGATCCTGACGTAAAAACGATCTTAATGCTGAAGCAAAAGTTAAACCAGCCTGCACGTTCACTTGAACTTGATTTACACCTTTCATTTGATATTCCACCGGATCTTCAACCGTTACCACATTAACTTTCGATGTTGCCACAATATCTAAAATCGAATATAAAGTTGTTGTTTTACCTGATCCAGTTGGACCACAAACAATAATAATTCCGTGTGGCCTCTGAATAGAACTCATTAAATTTTTCAAAGCCAAACCCCTTAATCCCAACTCTTGCAATGTTGGCACCTTTTGGGCTTTTTTAAGTAAACGCATAACAACCTTTTCACCATAAGTTGTTGGTAAAGTCGATATACGCAAATCAACATCATTACCATCAGTCGTAAAGAAAAAACGTCCATCCTGAGGTATTCTTTTTTCATCAATTTTTAAACCAGACAAAATTTTGATTCTCGACACTACTGCATCGTGAACATTTCTTGGCAACAAATATTTTTCCTGTAAAATTCCATCAATTCTATATCGTATCCTCACACTATCTTCCTGTGGTTCAATATGAACATCAGAAGCCCTTGATTTAACAGCATATTCCAAAATTGTCGTTACTATTTTAGCGACCGGAGCTTCCACTGCCACTTTTTCTTCAGCTAACTTCATCACTTCTTCCTCGTCTTTTCTTTCATCCAAAGCCCTCGTTACCTCTGAAGTAATATTTTTCTCCCTAATATATTTTTCTTTAACAAAAGAAACAATCTGTTTTTCTAATGCGATTGCCACACTTATTTTTAAACTTGTCTTTTTCTCTAAAAATTCAATTGTTTCCAAATCCAACGGATTAACCATCGCTACTGATAAAACCTTATTTTTAGTATCCAAATTATAGGGGACTATTTTATATTTTCGAGCCACACTTTCCGGCACTAAAGTCAAAGCTTCCGGTGAAAAACCTATTGTTTCTAAATCCACGAATGGTACTCGCAAAAAATCTGCTTTCGCTTTAACAAAATCTATATCCGAAACTAACCTTAAAGCATTAATTATTTCTTCCTCAGTTTCTCCTGTTTTTAATTGCCTTAATTTAATTTCCTCTACCTTTTCCTGAGTGATCAAACCCTTTTCTAAAAGGATTTCCTTTAAATTTTTATATATTTTTGAAGCAGAATCATTCATGGTATATAATCATAATACGCTATGAATATCTTTCCATCAACCCTAATTATCGCTAAAAACAAAGAAACCGTTAATACTAAAATTAATCAAATCTGCTCCGATTTAAACCACAAATTTAGTCAAAACAATCCCGATATTCTTTTAATTAATCAAGATTCAGGATGGGGGATTGATCAAATTAGAAAAATTAGTAATTTTCTTTTTCAAAAACCTTTTTCTCATCAAAGTAAAATTATCATTATTTTAGAAGCTCAAAATCTAAACATTGAATCTCAAAATGCTTTATTAAAAATTTTAGAAGAGCCCGGCAAAGACAATTACATTATTCTTTCTACTAATAAAATCAAAAGCATTTTACCTACCATTATTTCTCGTTGCCAAACTATTAAAATTTCCGAAAAATTAAATATTGAAACCAAAAAAAATATCGATATTACTGGCGATTTAATTAAAGACCTAACTCTTTCCGAAAAACTAGGCAAAAACAAAGACGATATTTTACCTTTACTTGAAAACGAACTTCACTTTCTTCAGCAAGACATAATCAAAAATCCAAATCAAAAAAATATTTATCTTACCAAAAAAATTATTAAGGCTATTCAAATGATTAATTCCAATGTTGATCCTCGTAATGCCCTTGATTACATTTTTATTGCCTAATCAATTTCCGCATTTTCCCCTTATTAATTTTTAAAAAAGTGTTATAATTTTAATCAGATGTTTTACCCCATCTTTTCAATCAATAATCAAATTCTTAAAAATATTGGCACCATTGAAGGTGCCAAGGCTATCATTGATGAAGCCCCTCTAATTCCTGCTTACGAAAAACAATTTCAACAAGAAGCCATTGTTCGCACTGTCCATTTTGGCACTCGAATTGAAGGTAACGATTTAACTTTTCAAGAAGTTGCTAAATTAGTTGAAGGTCAAAAAATCACTGCCACCGAACGCGATATTCAAGAAGTCATCAATTATCGAAATGTTGTTTCATACCTTGAAGAGCTCTGGTCGCTCTACGATGCCAACATGCCGCTTCCAGAAGAGAAAACTGTTCCAGCTTTTTCCGACGGAAAAAATCGTCCATTTTTTTATAGTGAAACCATCATTAAAAGAATTCACGAATTAACTACTGCCAAAATTATTCCCGAACTTGACTGTGGTAAATATCGCCATCAACAAGTCGTTTTAAAAAATACTCGCACTGGTGAAATTGCCCATCGACCACCTCCGGCAATTGAAGTTCCATATTTAATCGCCGATTTTATTGATTGGCTTAATAATCAATCTTCCCGCGAAATTCATCCTGCTATTCGTGCCGCCATTACCCAATATGTCCTAGTTGCTATTCATCCATTCATAGAAGGCAATGGTCGTGTTAGCCGTGCTTTTGCGATGTTACCTCTTTATGTTGAAGGTTATGATATCCGTCGTCTTTTTTCTCTTGAAGAATATTTTGATCGCAACGCCGAAATTTATTACAATACTCTTCAAAGCACCCATGAACTTTCTTCCGATATTTTTAAAAGAGATTTAACTAATTGGATTAGTTATTTTACTGAAGCAGTGGCCATTGAATTGTCCCGTGTTAAGGCTAAAGTTCAATCACTTTCCCGCGATATTAAATTAAAACAAAAGCTTGGTGGTAAACAACTTCATTTAACTGAACGACAAATTAAATTGGTTGAATACATGCAGCAATTTGGTGGTCTTCGCATGCCCGATGCTCAACAACTTCTTCCTATGGTTTCCGACGACACTATTTGGCGTGATCTCAAAAAACTAGTCGACAGTGGCGCCGTTGAAAAACGTGGCTCCACTAAAGGTGCCTACTATTGCCTTGCCAACGCTTAATTTTTTTTGATTTCTTTTGTTATTTATTGATATAGATTTATACTATAAATATATTTGGCAGTAAAAATTTTGACTGCTAAATCTGTACTAAAACAAGATTCTTACTATCTTTAGGTAAAAATTAATCTATATCAAAATTTTTCGAACTAAAATTAAAGATTAATATATAATGATTTTATGATCACTCTTGATTCTCCTGAATTAAAAAATATATCTCCCGAAAAATTAGGCGAACTTCTAATCGAAGCCAAAAAAGCTTACTATACCGACAGTAAACCTATCATGGATGATCACACTTTCGACACCCTAGAAGATGTATTGCAAAAAATTAATCCCTATCATCGCATATTCACTAAAGTCGGCAGCTCCCATTTCAATAGTGGTTTTGACAAAAAAAAACATTCCATGCCCATGGGATCCCAAAACAAGGTCAATGGAATCGATGATCTTATCCATTATTTTGAATTAAAAAAAATTCCCTCCGATACCGATTTTGTCGTTCAACCAAAATGTGACGGTATTTCTTTAGAAATCGAATATAAAAATGGCAAATTAGTTGATGCTATCACTCGTGGTGATGGAGAAATAGGGGACATCATTACCCAAAATGTTGTCAAAATGAAAAACTTCATTAAAGAATTTAAAGATAATTTTTCCGGCTCAGTTCGTTGTGAAATCGTTATGCTTGAAAAAGATTTTCAACAATTAAATCGTTTCCCAGACGAAAAATATTCTAACTCTCGCAATGCTACTTCCGGCATTTCTCAAAGGCTCGACAGTAAATATTCCGAATTCTGCAGTCTTTACGCTGTTGATATTTTTTCTAATCCAAACCAATTTGACACCGAACAAGAAAAAATTAAATTTTTAAAACATCACGGTTTCACCACTGTTGAAGATCTTCATTGCCAAAATTTTGATCAAATTGAAAAAATCTATCAAGAATTTATCATCAAAAAAAGAAAAGAATATCCCTTCGAAATTGATGGCCTCGTCATTAAAATTAATGACATTAAATTACAACATCACCTTGGCTCCAAAAACAATCGCCCAAAAGGTCAAGTAGCCTACAAATTTCCTTCACGCTCCAGCCAAACCAGAATCACTAATATTAATTGGCAGGTCGGTCCAATGGGCACTGTCACTCCCGTCGCCAAAGTCGACCCCATCGAAATTTCTGGCGCCATCATCACTTTTGCTTCATTAGCTAATTACGATTTAATTAAAGAAAAAAATATTAATATTGACGATATTGTCGAAATCCAAAGAAGAGGGGATGTCATTCCTCATATCGAAAATGTCATCACAAAAATTAACCCAGGACACATCATTGCCCCAGAAATTTGTCCTTCTTGTGGTACTAAATTAATCATCGATAATAAATTTCTTCGTTGTCCTAACATCCAAAAATGTTCAGCTCAAATTCTTGGTTCTCTTAAATTATTTTGTAATACCTTGGAAATTAAAGGTATTTCCGAAAAAACCATTGATAAACTTTACAAAGAAAAACTGCTCCGTCTTCCAGGTGATTTTTATGATTTAAAAGTTTTCGACTTTGAAAATCTTTTTGGTTTAGGCCATAAATCTGGAACAAATATTATCAAAGAAATTCAGAACAAAAGAGATCTTTCCCTCCGTCAGGTTTTTGATGCCGCCATTATTCCAAATTTTAGCTCTCAACGAATTACACAATTAATAAACGCCGGTTTTAACACAAAAGAAAAACTTTTAAATATCACCATTGATCAACTTGAATCCCTTCCCGGAATTCAAACCACTTTAGCCCAAAAAATCTACCAAGGCATTCAGGACCGCCGCGATTTTATCGAATCAATATTGTCTAAAGTTGGTTTAAAAGAATCCAAATCATCTAATAAATTATCCGGTTTATCTTTTGCTATTACTGGAGCTCTCAATAAACCACGAAAAGAAATTGAAGATAAAATTATTTTATTTGGCGGCCAATTGTCTTCTTCAGTTTCCAAAAATACTGACTATTTAATCACTAACGAAACTGAATCCAATTCCAGTAAATTTTTAAACGCCAAAAAATTTAATATTAAAATAATTTCCGAACCTGAGTTTGAATCATTAGCAGTTACACATTAAGACTGCTAACTAATATCTCGTTTTTACTTTTACCTTAGCTTAGGGGATAAATCTATATCAAATTATAAAATATAATAACAATTTATATCTTTATATTATATAAATATATCAACTATTCAATGTTAAAATAAACTATGAAACTCATCATCGGTCTTGGCAATCCAGATAAAAAATATCAAAACACTCGTCATAATTTAGGTCAAAAAATAATCAAAGATTTTATTGAAATAGAGTTAAAAAAAAGTTTTATAACTAAAGCCAATCTTTCTGCACAAATTTGTGAAATCGGACAAGGAAGTGATAAAACAATTTTTACTATTCCAAATGAATACATGAATAATTCTGGTTTATCTGTTCAAAAAATTTCTCAATTTTATAAAATTTCTCCACTGGATATTTATGTCATCCACGATGATCTCGATTTACCAGTCGGGGAGTATAGAATCCAATTTGATCGAGGCCCAGCTGGTCACAATGGTATCAAGTCTATTATTGAAAACTTAGGTACCCAACAATTTAATCGTATTAGAATCGGCATCAATAAACCCCAAAACAATATACCAATCGAAGATTATGTACTTCAACTATTTTCATCCGATGAAAAAGATATAATTAACACTCTTACCCCAGAAATTTTTAAAGAAATTAAAAATATTTTGGGCCCATAGTCTAATGGTAAAACATCTCAGTCGCACTGAGTCGTCGGCGGTTCAAATCCGCCTGGGTCCACCATGGTTAAAACCGTTCTAAAATCAGTCGCTAAATCAGTTGGTCACGGAATTAAAAACGACCCCGAAGTTCAACGTATTCGCCACAGACATCCTAAAATTTTTAATTTTATTAAAAAACGTCTTACTCCCGACGAAAAATATGGTCTTTACTTAACTATCGGCAGTATTATTACTTTGTTTTTTATCTATCTTTTTTTTGAAGTCATTCAAAGTTATATCGGCCAAGAAACCTTAATCCGCGCCGATCTCAGAATTATAAATCTCATTAGTCATTTTCGTACTCCTGAATTAAGCCAATTCATGCTTTTTATTACTTATTTGGCTCAAGGAGAAATCGTCACTGTTGCTGTTATTTTTTCTTTAATAATTTTAATTCTACTTCGCAAATGGTCCTACATTCGCAGTCTTTTAATTTTTGTTATCGGAGGTGAACTTTTCGTCTGGATCATAAAAAATATTATCGATCGACCACGACCTCCATTAACAGAAGCTCTTGTCACCGAAACCAGCTATAGCTTTCCCAGTGGTCACAGTTTTATTGCCATCGCTTTTTATGGCCTTATCATTTTTTTTCTTTTTGATAGTTTCAAAAAAAAATATCTTAAAATCCTCAGTTTAGTTTTAGGAATTATTTTAGTAATTTTAATCGGAGCTTCCAGAATTTATCTTGGTGCTCATTGGCCATCAGATGTTCTAGCCAGTTATACCTCCGGCCTTGCCTGGCTTACTATTATTATTACTATCACTCACATCAAGAAAAAATTTAATTCAAAAATAATTCAATCACCCCGTTTACCACCCAAAATCATTACCAAAATTAGTATCCTATTAATAATAATCTTTTCTTTCATTACTTATCTCTTTTATCAAAGTCATCCATTAAAAATCATCACTACTACACCAATTTCTAAAACAATTATTCAAGTCAACGAAATTGATACCAAATTATTTGAAACCTTACCTAAAATCAGTGAAACCATCACCGCTGCCCCAGCCGAACCAATAAATATTATCATCGTTGCCGATCAAGAAATTTTGGATAAAGCCTTCACTAATTCCGGTTGGTTTTTATTAGATCAGATTAGTCCTAAAACTAGTCTAAAAATTATTAGTTCTATCATTAAAAAACGATCTTACCCTCAAACACCAGGTCTTCCAGTTTTTTGGGACACTCATTCCAACGACATTGGATTTGGTAAACCAACCGAAGAAAATCTTGCTTCCTCTCGCCACCATATTCATTTTTGGGAAACCAATTTCATCACTTCTGATAATCAATCAATTTGGGTTGGTACTGCCCATTTTGACGAAGAGATAAAAACTATTGGTAAGCTAATTTTACCTATTCACACTACTGACAAAATGGTTGATAAAGAAAGGGAAGATATTAAAAATACTTTAGAAAAAAATGATTTTGTGAAATCATTCGAAAAAATAAATCTTACTGGTTTAACTTATGGATCCAAAAAAAGTGGCAATAATTTTCTTACCGACGGCCAAGCTTATATTTTATACCTCCAAGATAAATGACCAAAAATCAACCAACTGCAATTGGCGATCAACTATTCAAATTCAAAGAAACTTTAGGCCAACGTAAAAAATATGTCAAAAATGAATTTCAATCATATGGTCTTGAATTAGCTAAAGAATTAGGCGATTGGAAAAATCGTTCCCTCTATATCCGTCTTTCCAAAACTATGGATCGTCAAATTTTAGAAAGAGCCAGATATTTCGTCAAAGACCAAAACCCCGGCGCCATCAAAACTCCTTATAAGCTTTTTATGTGGAAGCTAAAAGAATTAAAAAAATCTAAAACTGATTTGACAAACGCAACTTAGTTGCATATAATCATACATCATGGTTAATACCGACCCTATCAAAATTTGCTCTACTCTTAAATGTCGTCGAACTAAACTTCGTATGGCTTTAGGGCATATTTTTTATAAATCTAAAACTCCTATTTCTGTTGCCGACATTCAACAAGCACTAGAATCTCAAAAAATTAAAGTCAATAAAACTAGTATCTATCGCGAGCTTGAATTTTTAATCAAAAATAATATTCTCAATAAAATTCAAATTGATAATAAGTTTACTAGTTACGAATACAACAGTTCCAATCAAAAATCATATTTGATTTGCGACCAATGTGGCCATATAATTCCTGTTGATTTTAATAACCAAACTATAAACTTTGAACTGCAAAAAATATCTCAACAACACAATTTTAATATTAATCGTCATTCATTAATATTTTTCGGACATTGCCACCAATGTCAATAAACATTTATTATAAAAACATATTATGAAAAAAATATTCACCAAAAAAAACATCATTATATTCATCATCATTATGATGATTGGTTTTTTGATTTTTAAAAATCATCAAGCAACCAATGAAGCTAATGCTCAAATTCCCTCAAAATATAATCCAAAAACTCAAACTGTTATTAAAACTAACCGCCAAGATTTAGCAAATTCCATTACTATTTCTGGTTCAGTTGATGCTGAAGAAAAAGCTGAATTAAAATTTCAAACTAACGGCCAATTATCCTGGGTCGGTGTTAAAGTAGGAGATAATGTTAAAAAATATCAATCAATTGCTTCTCTTAATAAAGAAATATTAAAAAAACAACTTGAAATCGATTTCAATAATTACAAAAGCACTGCCTCTACTTTTTACGACACCACCGATCAATATAAAGATTCTGTCGTTACCACCGAATTAAGAAGAATTCTTGATAGATCTCAAAATACTTTAAATAATTCCGTTGTTAATTATGAATTAGGCGATTTAGCTATAAAATATTCTAATTTAATTAGTCCAATTTCAGGAGTGGTAGTCGCTGTTGATCAACCTAATTCTGGAGTTAATATTACTTCAGCCAATAACATTGTTTCTATTATTAATCCGCAAAGTATCTATTTTAGATCAAAAATAGATCAAGAGGACGTTAATAAAATCAAAATAGGTATTCCTGCCATTCTTAAAATCGACACTTATTCAAATGAATTTATTGATTCTAAAGTTACAAATATCGCTTTTACTCCAATCGTTGGTGAAAGTTCTACTGTTTATCAAGTAAAATTTGAACTTAACCCCAGCGATAAAAATACTAATTTAAAGTATAGAATTGGCATGGATGGTGACGCTAAAATTATTTTATCTGAAGTTAAAAATGTAGTAACTCTTCCTCTTGAGGCCATTTATACCGATAATGAAATTCATTATGTTTTAGTAAAAACCGATGATAATAAAATTATTAAAAAAGAAATTAAGACCGGGATTGAATCCGACACCGATGTCGAAATAATAGAAGGTTTAAACGACAATGAATCAGTCATCATCAAAAAATAAAACTAGCAAAGTTATTCTTGAATTAAAGAATATTAAAAAAACCTACACTATGGGCAATAATGTTTTTGATGCCCTAAATAATGTTTGTCTAGATATTAAAGAAGGGGAGTTTGTTTCCATTACCGGTCCTTCTGGCTCTGGTAAATCAACTCTTATGCACATCATTGGACTTCTTGATAACCCTACTTTTGGCCAAGTTTTACTCGAAGGTCGCGACATCGCCAAATTTAAAGAAGTTCAACTTGCTCAAATAAGAAACATTAGTCTTGGTTTTGTTTTTCAACAATTTAATTTGTTAGCTAAAACTTCTGCCCTTGAAAATGTTTTACTTCCACTTTTATATTCTGACGTTCCAAAACATTTACGTAAAGAAATGGGTATAAAAATGCTTCAAAAAGTTGGCTTAGGCGACAAGCTTACTAATACTCCAGCCCAACTATCTGGCGGTCAACAGCAAAGAGTAGCCATTGCCAGAGCTCTTATAAATAACCCTAAAATTATTTTAGCTGATGAACCAACTGGTAACTTAGATAGTAAATCGGGTGAAGAAATTATGAAATTTTTTCATAAACTTAATCAAGAAGAGGGGAGAACCATCGTTTTTGTTACTCACGATATGGATTTAGCTAAACAAGCTAAACGCACTGTTATTATTAAAGATGGCAAAATTGTAGGAGGCGCATGTTAAATCTAAAACCTAGTCTTGGTGATCTTATTAAATCTAGTTTTCATGCCATTGCTAAAAATAAAAGTCGTACGATTCTCACATCTTTGGGAATAATTATTGGTGTTACTTCAGTCATTTTACTCACTTCTATTGGAAATGGTCTAAAAAACTATATAAATGGTCAATTTGAAAGTCTTGGATCTAACACTGTTTTTATTGTTCCTGGTAAAATATTCAACGATAAAGGCGGATTTAATAATAGCGAATCTGCTCGATATACTACCACTGAATTTGGCGCCAAAGATATAAAAAACATCAAAAAATTATTTCCAAATTTCAACATTATACCGGTTACCACTACTACCGTCGAAATTAAATATGGTAACACTCTTAAAAAAGGATTAACTCTAGGCGGCACCAATCAAGATTATGGCCGACTTATGAATACACAACCAAAAGAAGGTTTTGGTAATTGGTTTTCCAAAGAAGAATACGACAAAAACAGTAACGTTGTTATTTTGGGGTATAAAATTTCACAAGACCTTTTTGGTAATTCACTACCTTTAAATCGTAAAGTCATTATTAATGGTAAAAATTTTAAAGTTTTGGGTGTTCTAGAAAAAAAGGGCAGCTCTATGGGCGGACCAGACCAAGACAGTATGTTGTATACAACATTTGGAGCTGTTTCTAATATGACAGGAAAAGATAATCTTCAAGAAATTGTCGTAAAAACCAGCAATAAAGACCAAGTAGATGATACAAAAAAACAACTAAAAAAACTTTTTTTAGAAAAATATGAAGAAGATGCTTTTACAATTTTTGATTCCAGTCAATTACTTAGTAGTATTAATTCTATTATTGGTATCCTCACAATTGCTCTCACTGGTATTGCTGCTATTTCTTTGGTTGTTGGTGGTATAGGCATCATGAATATCATGTTAGTTTCGGTAACAGAAAGAACTAAAGAAATTGGTCTTCGTAAAGCCATTGGTGCTTATCCTCAAGCAATTCTCGCTCAATTTTTAATCGAAGCCATTATCTTATCTTGCCTCGGTGGCCTTATAGGTATAATCTTAGGTGCTCTTGGAACCTGGGCTATTAATTTTGCGTTTCCAGCCCAAATTACTTTACCCTCAGTCTTATTAGCTTTTGGTGTTTCTTCGGCTGTCGGTATCATTTTTGGAGTTGCTCCAGCCAGAAAAGCTTCCAAACTTTCCCCAATCGAGGCCCTTAGATACGAGTAGTTTTATTTTGCTATTATTAATAAGTGAAACAAAATTTACTTTTTAATCTACTGCCTACTGTTCTTGTTTTTTTTATAGTTTCTATTTTTTGGGTTATTTTTGGCGTTTCCAGTGTTGAAATATTTTATCTATTAATTGGTCTGATTTTAGGACATATATTTCTCGACATCGATCATATAATTTATTGGTTTTATCGAAAACCAAATATTGATGAAAGCCGAATTGTTAAAAATACCCTCGAAAAAAAAGATTTCAAATCATTTTTTAAACTGATAAAAGCCGCCAGAACTAGTCATGATAATTTAATTTTCCACCATTATTTTTTTCAAATCAGCCTTAATTTAATTTCCCTTTTTATTTTTATTTCTTCATCAAATACTTTCTCTCTTTCCTTTCTTTTATCTATAAATTTACATCTTTTAACAGATGAAATCCGAGATTATTTACGCAATCCAAAATTTCTTCAAAACTGGCTTTTTGCCCGAGAAGAAAAACAATTATTAATCAAATCTCTTAAGAATTATTTAATAATTTTTTGCATTCTCTTCTTTATTTTCCTTTTGCTTCTTGTAAAATCTAAAACATGATTATGTCATCACCCCAACTTTTCGATGATGCTAAAAAATTTATGACTCCACATCAACAAAATTTATTGAATGATGTTGAAACAGTTCTTAAAAGGGTTGATTCGGTTGACCATATTTATGATTATTCTTTTTTTGTTGCTCCAATTTCTAAGGCCTACGAAGGATTTTTAAAGGATTTTTTCCTTAAAATAGGTATTATTTCTGAAAATGATTACGAAAGTGATCGTTTTAGGGTTGGTAAAACCTTAAACCCATCTCTTCGTTATAAAAGATTTTCCGTTTTCCAAAAATTAGCTGATATTCATAATGATGGTGAAGAATTGGCTGAAAATCTTTGGACTGCTTGGAAATTTGGCCGAAATGAAATTTTTCATTATTTTCCCAACACATCTCAAGATTTAACTTTAGATCAAGCCCAAGAAAGAATCGATCTTTTATTAAAAACGATTATTAGAGCAGGGGAGTTTTTAGTCAAAAATAAAGAAATTATTCGTCAATCTCAATCAACTTATTATTAAAATCAAAAAAACTTTTATCGTCCTTCCAAAAATTTAAAGGTACTGGTATTTTTCCACACCCCATTGGAGCATCAATTACATAAATCGGACAGGCCAACCCAGAAATTCTTTTTCTAAGTTCTGTCATAACTTCCCTTTCTTTTTTGAAAGGCACTATAAATTTTTCCAATCCAATTACTGGATCACATCGGTAAATACAATAAGGCCTCACTCCCAATTCTAATAATTTTTCAAATAATTCTTCTAATTTTTCTACCGAATCATTAATTCCTCTTAAAAAGACTGACTGTGAATATAAAATTACCCCCGCTTTTCTAAATTTTTCAAAAGTTTTAACACTTTCGCTATTAATTTCTTGTGCTAAATTACAATGAATTGATAAATAAATATTTTTCTTAAGATTTTTTAGAAAATCAAAAATATCGTTACTTATTTTTCCAGGCGCTGTTATTGGCATTCTGGTATGAATTCTAATAACTTTTATATTTTCCAATCTTTCCATTTTTTTTAACAAAAAAATTAATTCTTTTGGTGACAGTAAAGGATCTCCGCCAGAAATTATTACTTCTCTTATTTCTTTATTTTCTCTTAAAAAAACTAAAATATCTTTCAATTCTTTTTCATTTAATTGCCATTTTTTTTCCAAAAAAGTTTTCCTTTTTCTAGTACAAAATTGACAATAAATAGGGCAAATATTGTTTAATTCTATTAAAATTCTTTTAGGATATTTATAAATCAAACCCCTAGTTTTAATAAAACTTTCTTCCATTAGTGGATCATTCAAAAAATTTGTCATAGAAATTTTTCTTTTAATCTGTTATTTTAATACATATGATAAAAATCAACCTCGACCAAAATAAATGTATTGGTTGTAATACTTGTCCTCTAATGGATCCTGAAACTTTTGAAATGGATATCACCATCTATAAAGCTAGGGTTAAAAAACAACCTGAAGTTATAACTGACACTATTAAATCCGCTGTCGAGGCTTGTCCTGTTGGTGCTATTACTATAGAGCAATAATTAATAATTAAAAATTAAAATGGTCAAAACTAAAAAATCAATTAAAAAAGACAGCCCAAAAGAAGCTGTTAAAGAAATAAAAAAAGTTTACATAAAAATCCCCCTAATAGGAGCCATTGCTTTTTTACTATTATTGGTTGCAACTTCTTTTGCCACCGGTTATTTTTTATTGAAAGTTAAAAATGGTGACGATTCATCTGTTACTAACAGTAATAAATTAACTTCAAATAATGTTTTTGACGCTGACAACAGTGATAAACCTGAGTTGGATTTCTATGTTATGAGCTTTTGTCCATATGGCAATCAAATTGAAACTACTCTTCGCCCTATTTTTGATCTTCTTGGTGATAAAGCCACTATCAGGCCTCGTTATATTTTTGAAAAAATCGAGGGAGATCTAGCCACTTATTGTAAAAACAGTAGCCCTGATACCGCTAACTGCGCCAATTATGTCAAAAACAGTAATGGCCAACTTAAAGATGTCGATGATTGTAAAAATCAAATTGCCGCCATGGTTAAAACTTGTAACACTGAAAGTCAGTATTTAAAAATTGGTAATAATTTATATTCTTCTCTTCATGGACGAGTTGAAGCTAACCAAGATGTTAGAGAACTTTGTGCTTACAAACTAGCTGATGATAAAAAACTTTGGTGGGATTTTGTCAAAAATGTCAATGACAATTGTACTGCCACTAATGCCGACACTTGTTGGGAAGAACAAGCCACTAAGGCTGGTTTTGATGCCAATAAAATTACTGAGTGTTTCAACAACGATGCTGCCGCTCTAATTGAAGCAGAAATCGCCGACACTACCAAAAATAAAATTAGTGGATCGCCAACAGTAACAATTGGTGGTAAAAATTTTCCACCTGAAGCTGATACCGATTCAGCTGATAAAAATATCAAAATCGGCAAGGAAGTTTTTGCCTTAACCGACGCTCGCACTTCAAATGTAATCAAAGCCGCTCTCTGCACTGGCTTTGGAAAAGAGCCAAAAGAATGTAAAACTATAATAGAAACAGCCACGTCAAAAGAAGGTGTCGCTGCTGCCACCGGTGGTTGTAACTAATTTTTAGACACTTTAAAAACCCCGCAGATGCGGGGTTTTTCGTATAAATAGGTCTAATTTTGGAATAAAAAGAACAAAATTTGCCTATTTATACGACCCCGATTTATCGGGGTGCTGTTTAATGATAAAATTTTCTATGAAACTTAACTCACATCAAATTAGAAAATCCAAAGTAGGGGAGTCAGAGAAACTCCAAAAACAAATCAAACGTAATCCAATTATTTTAGTCTTAGATAATGTTCTCGATACTTATAATATTGGTTCTTTTTTTAGATTAGCTGACGCTTTAGCTGTTGAAAAAATATGTCTTTGTGGACCAGTTGTCACTCCTCCAAATATAAAAATTCATCGCGCCTCCATTGGTACCTGGAAATGGGTTCCTTGGGAACAATATAAAACAACTAAAGAATGTGTTCTTCAACTCAAAAAAGAAGGTTACCAAATCATTGGTTGTGAACAAACTAAGGACAGTGTCAATTACCTAGACTCCGAATATAAATTTCCAGTCGCTATAATTGCCGGGAGTGAATCCTTTGGAATTTCCAAAGATGTTTTAAAATTAGTCGACAAGGTTGTGGAAATACCTATGTTTGGGATAAATATCTCTCTTAATGTTTTAGTTGCCACCTCCGTCATCAGTTTCGATGTTGTATCTAAACTTACACATAAAAAAGCCTAAAGTACGGCATTATCTTTAAAATTTTTTATGATAATTTTTAATAAAAATTTACCCTAAAGATAGGAATAATTTGCTTATTGTAAAGCTAATTTTGCTCTGTTAAAATGAATTCATGCCTCAGACAAAACAAGATTATACTGGCGAACAAATAGTAGTTTTAGAGGGATTAGAACCAGTTAGAAAAAGACCAGCCATGTATATTGGCTCCACTGACACTAGAGGGTTACATCACTGTTTAACCGAAATTATCGACAATTCTATTGATGAAGCTCTTGCTGGTTTTGCCAAAAACATTTGGATTATTATTCATCCCGACAATTCTGTCACTGTTGCCGATGATGGTCGTGGTATCCCTATCGACATCATGCCAAAATATAAAAAGCCGGCCATCGAAGTTATAATGACCACTCTCCATTCTGGTGGTAAATTTGAAGGTGCCGCCTATAAAGTTTCCGGTGGTCTTCACGGTGTCGGTGCCGCTTGTGTCAATGCTCTTTCCAGTCTTTTTCAAGTTGAAATCCGTCGTGACAATCAAGTTAATTTTATTGAATTTTCCCGTGGAATTTTAAAGACTAAGCTTACTCAAATTCCAGAAACTAAAATCGATAAACTTAAAAAAATAATTCCCATAGAAACTTCTGGTACTACTACTACTTTTTATCCCGATCCAGAAATTTTTAAAGAAACCACCGAATTTGACTCCAAAGTAATTATCAAGTCGATTAAAGATCGTGCCTATCTTACTTCTAAAATTTTCTTCCATTTTTACGACGAAAGAAGCAATACTCAACATCATTATTATTTTGAAGGCGGAATTATTTCTCTAATTCGCGAATTAAATAAAAATAAAACCGTTTCCCATGAACCAATTTATCTTCATCGCGAAGAGGAGGGGGTTGATGTCGAAGTTGCTATCCAATACAACGATTCATTCCAAGAAAATACTCCTTCTTTTGTCAACATTATTAATACCCACGAAGGTGGTACTCATTTAAATGGTTTTAAAATTGCCTTAACTAAGGTAGTTAGGGATTATGCCACTAAAAAAGAATTACTAAAAGCCAAAGATGATACCATCACTGGTGATGATGTTCGTGAAGGTCTTACCGCAGTTGTTTCTATTAAAATGGGATCTAAAGATCTTCAATTTGAAGGTCAAACTAAAGGTAAATTAGGTAACAGTGAAGTTCAACCAATCGTTAATAAAATTGTTAAAGAAGAATTAGAAATTTATTTTGAAGAACATCCTGATGTTGCTAAAATTATTGTTGGTAAAGCTTTATTAACTATCCAAATTCGCAAAGCTGCAAAAGCTGCTCGAGACGTTATTATGCGTAAAGGCGCTTTTGAGTCTTTAGGCCTTCCTGGAAAGCTAGCTGATTGCCAATCCAAAGATCCAGCTGAAAGTGAAATTTACATTGTCGAAGGAGATTCCGCAGGAGGTTCCGCCAAACAAGGAAGAGATCGTAAATTTCAAGCTATTCTTCCTTTGTGGGGAAAAGCTCTTAATACTGAAGGTATGAGGCTTGATAAAGTTGTTGGCTCTGATAAGCTCAAAGATCTAATTGTTGCCCTAGGTATGGGAATTGGTGAAACCATGAATTTTGATAAACTCCGTTATCATCGAATTATTTTAATGTCTGATGCTGATGTCGATGGTTCCCATATTGCCACTCTTTTATTAACTTTTATGTTCCGACATTTGCCTAATTTAATCGAAAGTGGTTACGTTTATATTGCCATGCCACCCCTTTTTAAAGTTAAACAAGGTAAAACCGCCAAATATACTTACACTGAAGAAGAACAGGAAAAATATCTTAAAACTATCGATACTTCAAAATCTTTTGATGTTCAACGTTATAAAGGTTTGGGTGAAATGAATCCTCAACAACTTTGGGAAACCACTATGAATCCTGAAACCAGAATACTTAAAAAGGTCACCGTTTCCGACGCCGCTAAGGCTGATGAAATTTTCCGAGTTTTAATGAGTGAAGACGTTCCGCCTCGAAAAAAATTCATTCAAACTCATGCTCATTTAGCAAAACTAGATATTTAAAAAAACAAAAATATGGCCGCAACAATCCAAGATCCAAACAGAACCAATCCTATCGGCAAAATTCTCGAAGTCGATATCGTTCCAGAAATGGAAACCTCATATCTTGACTATGCCATGTCCGTTATCGTTTCACGAGCCCTACCTGATGTCAGAGATGGTCTTAAACCAGTTCACCGCCGCATAATTTACGACATGGATAAAATGGGTCTCGGTAGTGGTGGAAAAACTTGTAAATCTGCTAAAGTCGTCGGTGATGTTTTAGGTAAATACCATCCACACGGTGACATGTCTGTTTACGGCGCTCTTGTCCGTTTGGCTCAAGATTTCTCCATGCGCTACACTTTAGTTAAAGGTCAAGGAAATTTCGGTTCAATCGATGGTGATCCTCCAGCAGCCATGCGTTATACCGAAGTTAAAATGGATAAAATCAGCACTGAAATAGTAGCTGACATGAATAAAGAAACTGTCGACATGGTTGATAATTTTGATGCCACTGAAAAAGAGCCATCTGTTCTTCCAACTAAAATTCCAACCCTACTTTTAAACGGTGCCGATGGTATCGCCGTCGGTATGGCTACTCGTATTCCTCCTCATAATTTAAAAGAACTCTGCCAAGCGATTGATTTTATTTTAGATCACAGTCGATTAGAAAAAATTGAAGCCAAAGAAGAATTAAATAATCTTTTAACTCCACCTAAAAATACTCAAGAAATAGTTTTAAGACCAGCTTTTGAATTAGCCAAAGAACATTTTAATTTCGAAACCAATGCTAATATCGAAGATCTAGTTAAGTTTGTCCAAGGTCCAGATTTTCCTACTGCTGGAGAAATTTACGGAAAAACCGGAATTATTGAAATGTATAATACTGGTCGAGGTAAATTTGTCGTTCGTGGAAAAACCAACATTGAAGAAACTAAATCTGGAAAAATCAGAATTGTTATCACTGAATTACCGTATCAAGTTAATAAGGCTGAACTCGTCAAAAAAATAGCTGACCTTGTCCATGAAAAAAAGATAATTGGTATTTCCGATCTTCGCGACGAATCAGATCGTCATGGCATTAGAGTTGTTGTTGAAATTAAAAAAATTGGTAAACCAAAATCAATTTTAAATAAACTCTTCAAATATACCGCTCTTCAATCATCATATTCTGCCAATATATTGGCATTAGTTGACAATGTTCCTCAAACCTTAAACTTACGTCAGATGTTACTTCTTTTTCTTCGTCATCGCGAAAACGTTGTCCGTCGTCGCACTATTTTTGATCTCAAAGGTGATTTAATGCGTGCTCATATTTTAGAAGGTCTTAAAAAAGCTCTCGATGTTATTGATGAAGTTATTAAGACCATTCGTGGCACCAAACCGGATGAAGATCCAAAAGCTAAATTAATGGATAAATTCGGATTTACCGATCTTCAAGCCCAAGCCATTCTTGAAATGCAGCTTAAAAAACTTTCTGGACTTGAAAGACAAAAACTCGATGACGAATATAATGAAATTGAAAAAACTATTGCCTATTTAACCTCCATTATAACTAAACCAGAAGTTATGGTCAGTGTTCTTAAACAAGAAAATAATGAAATTATGGAAAAATATGGCGATGCCAGAAAAACCAAAATTTATACCCATGGTTTAGAAGAATTTAGTGAAGAAGATTTAATTCCTAATGAAGCCGTTCTTGTTGCTCTTACTAAAACTGGCTATATAAAACGAGTTGCCAAAGAAACTTATCATATTCAAAAACGCGGCGGCGTCGGTGTTGTTGGTATGACTACTAAAAACGAAGACGAAATTGAATGCATGCTTTCTGTTGATACTCACGACGATCTTTTATTTTTTACCAACCGTGGTCGAGTTTTCAAAACCAAAGTTTGGGATATTCAAGAAGGTACTAGACAAGCCAAAGGACAAGCTGTTGTTAATTTAATTAACACTATCCAAGGAGAAACTGTTCAAACCATTCTTCCTATTGGTAAAAACACTAAAGCCAAATTTATTTTACTTGCCACCAAAAATGGAGTCGTTAAAAAAACTTCTATCGATAAATTTAAAAATATCCGCCAAACTGGTCTAGCCGCCATCAAACTTGATCTTAACGATCAACTTACTTGGGCTAAATTAACCGAAGGTGATAATCAAATATTTTTAGTTACTAAAAATGGTAAATGTATTCGTTTCGACGAAAGAGATTGTCGACCAATGGGCCGTCAAACCAGAGGCGTTCGAGGTATTCTTCTCAAAGAGAACGATACTTTAGTTGGTATGGATGTTGTTCCAAGTGTTATCGATAAAAAAGAAAAAGGAATTTTCAGACATCTCTTAGTCGTTACTGAAAATGGCGTTGGAAAAAGAACTGACGTTTATCTTTATCCCTCCCAAAAAAGAGGCGGTATCGGTATTAAAGTAGCCAATCTTAGCGTTAAATCAGGCAAGATCGCTGCCGCTCAAGTAGTTTCCGAAAGCGACGAATTAGTTGTCCTTGTTTCCAAAAAAGCTATTACCATTAAACTACCTTTAAAAAATATACCTACCCTTAGTCGTAACACTAAAGGCGTAATTCTTATGCGCTTCAAGTCCACTGACGACAAATTAAATGCCATGACCATCATCGATAAAAATGATTCGGCTCAAGAGGAAGAAAAAATAAAATAGAGTAGGGGAATAATGGTGAAACTATAGGGTATACACATTTAATAAGCACATATTATCACTCAATACAATTGACTGCTAATATACCCCATATTTTTACTTTTACCCTAATTTAGGGATAAATTTGCCATTGATTAAATCAAAAAATATCAAAACGGTGCAGGGGAGTCAAATTCCGAAATTTTGCCCTACTATAGGGTAGAGGATGATTTCATTTTTCTGGATTATTACCAGAATGAAATTTCTCATGAACTTCACGTAATCTGGCGTCTGTCACATGAGTATAAATTTGAGTGGTAGCAATATTTTTATGCCCCAAAAGTTCTTGGACTGATCTCAAATCAGCCCCAGATCTCAAAAGATCAGTGGCCATCGAATGTCTTAATGTGTGAGGAGTAGCATCCACCGGTAAATTGGCCAATTTTACATAATGTTTTACTAATCTTTGAACTGATCTGGCCGTTAATCTTGTTTTTTCCTCACTAGACGGAATTTCATTCGGTCTTAAACTTCTAATAAACAACGGTTTGTATTTATCCTCGCGACTCATCAAATATTTTGCGACATAGTTAGCTGCTTGTTTAGAAATAAAAACCACTCTCGCTCTTCCACCTTTTCCAATCACCCCAAACTCTCTAGTTTTTAAATTAATTTGATCGCGATTCAAATGAACTAATTCAGAAACACGCAATCCAGTCGAAAATAAAAGTTCCAAAATTGCTCGATCTCTAAAACCATTTTTACTAGAGGGGAGTGGTTGCACTAAAAGTCTTTCCATTTGTTGAACATCTAAAAACTTTAAAGAATGATCTTTAACTTTAGGCACGTCCAGTTTTTCTGGCTGAAGAACTTTATAATCATTTTTAATCAGCCATTTTAAAAACGATCGTAAAGCAATCACATAATACCCTTGGGTTACCAATTTCATTTCTCCAGCAGTTCCCTTCTGTCGGGCCAAAAACAATCTAAATCTTCTCACCACATCACTAGTTATATTATTAACTGTTATCTTTTTATCTTTATTCTCTTCAGATAAAAATTTCATTAAAATTTCCAAATAATGTTGATAATTTCTAATCGTTAATCTCGAGCAATTTTTTTCAATTTCCAAATGTTCCAAAAATCGCCTAATCAAAATATTCAAATCATTTTCCATATAACCAATCTTAACATTTTATTCAAAAAAACTTACCGCCCTTAATTCCTTTTTTGCCATAACAATATTTTTTTATCAAATATTTATCAGTTTCTGGCGACAGATCCATTTAATTTATTAAATGAGAGGTAAAGTGAATCGGATTTTTTTTAATCTTCATTTCTAGGGGCTCTAATGACGTCTTAGGTTCATTTTACCTATCTTTAGGCACAATCATCAAAATCTCCTCTTTAAAATAGCATAGGGGAGTCAACCACCAAATTTTAAACCCAAAGGTGATTTATAAAGCAGGCCAGTCAAATAGGGAATTCGTTTATTAATTAATTATTAAAAATAAATAAATAAAGATATGGCCACAATAAAAGAAAAAATAAAATTTTAAAAAAGACAAAAACAGCACTCCCCCTGCCTAACTCTTTCGTTAGTGTCGCAAAAGATACATTGTGCGACATAGCAAATTTAACCACCTTCTGCTAGGAGATAGGTATTAAAACTCTTCTCTCTCCCTCAGCTTTTTTGTTTAATTAATTAATTACCATTAATTATATTTCCATTAATTAACTCTTGCTCCTCCCTCTTGGACAGTCCTCTTTGATATATTCGGTAAAAAATGGGTTTTCCACATAGACTATATCACACTATATCACCTGCTCCGTGAAAACTATAGGTTATTTCGTGAAAATATTATAGGATGTTACATATTATAGGACTCCCCTCTGCCCTACCCATTTGGTCTTAAAAAAAATTAAAAAAACATTAACTTTAAATTAAAATACCCGCTTTTGAACCTAAATCCGGTTTTTATAAATTAAAAAATAACCCACGATCTACCATCCATAACCTAAATCCTAATCCCCAACTCCCCTGTTTTAAGAACAAAAACCATCAAATTATACGCATCTTTCCAAGAAATATATGTTTTATTTAATAAACCCACCAACCTGTATATTCCACAATTTATTATAAATTCCTCTTTTAAGTTTAATTAGGTTTATATGAGTTCCATCCTCAACAATTTTTTTATTTTCTATTACTACTATTCTATCGACCTTTTTAACAGTCGATAATCTATGAGCAATAACTATTACAGTCTTATCCTTCATTAATTCATCTAGTGAATCTTGGATAAAATTTTCCGATTCTGAATCTAAACTTGAAGTTGCTTCATCCAAAATCAATATTGGTGCATTTCTTAATATTGCTCTAGCAATAGCCACTCTTTGACGTTCACCACCAGAAAGTTTTATCCCTCTTTCCCCAACAAAAGTATCATAACCAAAATGTAATTTACTTATAAACTCGTCACAATGTGCTAATTTAGCTGCTCTAATTACTTCTTCATCAGTCGCATCAAACTTACCATATCGAATATTTTCCATCAAACTCCTATGAAACAATATCGGATCTTGTGGCACTAAACTAATATTTTTTCTTAAACTCTCTTGAGTAACTTTTGAAATATCCTGTCCATCAATCAATATTTTTCCTTTTTGTATATCAAACATCCTTAACAACAATTTAGTTAATGTCGTCTTTCCTGCACCAGATGTTCCTATCAAGGCCACAGTTTCTTTTGCCTTGATTTCTAAACTAAAATTATCAATTATACTTTCGTCTTCTTCGTAAGCAAAGCCAACATTTTTAAAATTTATTTTTCCAAATTTCACTTTTAAATCATCAGCATTTTTGATATCGACAATTTCATGTGGAGTATTTAAAATAACTGTCATTTCTTCAGCTTCAGCCAATTTTTCATATATCTTCATAATTATTTTGCCAAAATCCCAAACCATTGACATTACAGCTATAATATAAGTCTGTATTAACACAAAATCACCCACAGTTAAGATATTTCTATTCCAAAGATTAATTGCAAAATAAAATATTCCCACTTCCAAAAACACCAACAAAAGCGATTGTAAACCATAAAACCCTGCACCCAAATCCCAAGCAAATCTTCTCACTTTGTGTAAATTTTCCGTCAAATTAGAAAAACTATTATTTTCCTTTTTATATCCGTTAAATAACTTTATATTAGCGTTATTAGTTACTGTATCCGCTAAAAAACTACTTGTAGCCGTTTCTGCTTCACTTCTCTGAATATCAAACTTTAGTTTATATTTAGTAAAAATCCAATTAATTAATAAAAATAATATTATCCAAACCAATAACCCCAACCCCAAATAAATATTAATATTACCCAAAACAATAGTAATAATTGATATTTTTATAAACGATGGTAATAATTGGTAAAAAAATTGATCTGCCAAAACTTCAAAAGCGCCAACAAAACTTTTAACTTTTTTAACGATAGAGCCAGTAAAACTATTGGAAAAATAGGCAAAAGAGTGATAATGTAAATAAGAAAAACACTTCTTATTTAAATCTGCCATGATTCTTGACTCATAGAAATTTAAAATAAAAAAAGCAACCCGCCAAAAAAACCATTTGAGTAATTTCAACACTGTGATTACAAATAAAATCGACAATAAGCTTGCAACTAAAATATCTTTGGGCTGATTTTCAGTTAAAACATTAAAAAAATTCTTAAAATAAATAGGAATTACTGATTCCAATACCGAGCCAACAATAATCAAAAAACACAAACTAAAACTGAGCAATTTATAATTGCCCATATTTTTTAAATAATATTTAAGTGTTTTTTTGGTGTTATCTTTCATTTTGATCGAATCTAATTATATCCTATTTTGTGCCTTTATTTTTATATATAATACTCAAATGAATCCAATTATTGAAAATATTTATAACCAATCTAAAGTAAATTACAAAAAAATAGTTCTTACTGAAGGTGATGATCAAAGAACCATAGAAGCCGCCAAAATTATTCGAAATCAGAAAATCGCTGATGTTATCATTCTAGGTAAAAATTGCGATATCGATCCAGAATCTTCTCCTCTCATTAATCAATTCACTCAAACTCTTTTTGATCTTCGAAAAGAAAAAGGATTAACTATTGATGAAGCTAATAAATTAGTAAAAAATCCTCTATATTTTGGCACTTTAATGGTTCACCTCGGTCTTGCTCACGGTATGGTTTCTGGAGCCAAAAGCACCACCGCTGAAACTTTTAAACCAGCCCTTCAAATTATTAAAGCTTCACCAACTTCAAAAATGATTTCCAGTTTTTTTATTATGGAAACTAATAACCCTAATCTTGGAGAACAAGGAATTTTATTTTTTGCCGACTGCGGTTTGAATATGAACCCTTCTGCAGAAGAATTATCAGAAATAGCCATAGAAACGGCCAAATCTTTTAACATTCTTACTCAAAAAACTCCAATGGTTGCGATGCTTTCTTTTTCCACCAATGGCAGTGCTAAAGGTGAAATGGTCGACAAGGTTAAATTGGCCACCGATTTAGTCAAACAAAAAAATCCTAATTTAATTATTGAAGGAGAAATACAAGGCGATGCCGCCCTGGTTCCAGATATTTGCGATAGTAAGTTTCCTGGAAATAATCTTCACGGTCAAGCCAATATTTTAATTTTCCCCGACCTAAATTCTGGCAACATTGCCTACAAATTAGTCCAAAGAATTGCTAATGCCAAAGCTTATGGACCATTATCTCAGGGTATTAGAAAACCAATCAATGATCTTTCTCGTGGATGTAGTATTGAAGATATTGTCACTACTGTGGCCATTACTTCAGTTCAAAACTAACTCCCTGAAATTCCGGTCAATATCATTCCTAAAACAGTTGCCACTCCTACCCACACAAAAACCAACCACGTCCTTTTAAACAATCTTCCTCTTAATTCAGCATGCAGCAAACCATTTATTATATAAACTATCATCACTAAATAAATCGATCCTTTAAAAATACCAACCGGCCAAAAACTTAAAACTAAAGCTACTTCTGAAACTAAAAGTGATGGTACCAAAATGTAATACCAAATATTTTTATCTTTACCATCATTAGCCAATTCTATTGTCACACTAAAATATATATATAAAAAAATTATCATCGATATTACAAAAATAAAAAGCATGTTTAACCAATACGCTAATTTAAAAGAAAATAAGCTGTTAAACAAAAAAAACGAAGTCAATAATAATAAAATTAATCCCACAGTGTAAGCCGCCCTATAAAGTGGTGGTGTCCTAAACCCAATAGCTACTAAAAATACATTTTCCACTAAAAACATAACATAACAAATAACTCCAAAAAATAAACTATACATTAAGGTCAATAAGAAACTTTGGGGTAATAAAATTGCAAACAAAGAAAAACCAACAAAAAAGGCAGTTGGCATCACTGCTGACATTAAACGAATATAAACACTTTTATCAAACACGATCCCCAACCCAAACCAAAAACAAAAAATTATTAAAACAATACCAACTAATAATCCATAATAATGAGATTCGTAAGGTAAGCCTAAAAAGAAATAAAAACCAACTGTTGCTAATAAAGATGAAATAAAATATTTAAATCTTTTCGACATTATATAGATTATACCTTCTTATAATCAAATCCCGCAAAAACATTTATTACGTCATCATTTTCTTCCAATTCTTCCACCATCTCCATAATTTTTTCGACTTCTTCTTCTGAATTAAGCATGGTTGGGTTATCTGATCTCAAAACCAATTCTGATCTTGTCACTATTAAACCCATTTCCTCTACTTTTTTTACTAAATCATTTAAATCATTTGGCTCAGTTAAAACAATATTATCATCAAAATCAACTGCCCCAGCATCAATTAAGTCCAATTCTTTATCTTCTGGAATATTATTTTCCAACTCTATCTCACCAACTCTTTTAAATTGAAACATTACTGAGTTGTTTTCTCCTAAGCTTCCACCAAAATTTCTAAAAATTAATTTAATTTCACCCAAAGTTCTGTTTTTATTATCAGTTTCTAATTCAATCACTATCGGTACTCCAAAGGGACCATAACCTTCCATTGTCATTGTTATTAAATTTGCCTTTCTTTCCTCAAACCTAGTAATCAATCTATCAATATTTTCTTTCGGCATATTGACTTCTCTTGCTTTTTCAATCGCTATTTTTAATCCCAAATTACCTTCAGCATTAGTAATTCCTCCACCGATCCTAATAGCTGTCAAAATGTTTTTAGACATTTTAGTAAAAGCTTCACTTCTTTTTTTATCTTGGGCCCCTTTTCGGTTTTTAATATTTGACCATTTAGAATGACCTGACATAAATTAATTCTTATTTAAATAACTAGAGTATTTTATCATTGAAGCCAAACTATCGCCAAAATATAATTCCAATTCATTTTCATTCAAAGTCTGATCATATTTTTTATCACAATTAAAAATTTTATTCATCATTTTCCATCCATAATTCAAATCCACCTTATCTCCATAAACGATTAAACACTTATCTATTTTTTCTTCGTTATTATCAGTTGAAACAACTGAAAACCCAGCCCATTCCAATCTTTTTGTCATAAAATTAGCCAAACCACCTTCACTTGTGTTATTAAAAATCGACAATCTTAGCTCCTCGTTATTCAATTTACTTTCCGAAAAATCTCTAACCATAATTTCACTTAAAAATATTTCGTTTTCACCCAAACTTCCATCTATTTTTTCTCGTTTCAACAACATTTTGTCATAATTTATTCTATATTTAAACCAATTTAAAAATCCCAAATTATTAACCAAAATTGAATCAATTTCCCAATCATTCACCGAATTTAAAAATAAAATTTTATCAGTTAAAAACCCAAAATTATACCAAAAAATATCCTTCGCCAAATCCGTTTTTTTCTCCTGTTCTAGAATATTTTTTATTTTTGTATTTTTATACCAAGACATTCCATTTGGAATCCAAACATCAACCTCTGATCCCAAATTCAATACATTAATCATTTTCCTTTCATTAGAAATCGATACTAAAGCAATTCCATCTGGTGCAATTATTCCCAATTTATAATCTAAATTTTCATTTTTATCTCTTTTTTTTAAAAATCCGACTAAAATTAAAATTACCAAAAATAACAACAAAACCACTCCTAAAAATAATTTTAAATTTAATATTTTTACTGCTTTAACATTCTTCATATTTTTTTAAAACTTCAACCAAGTCTTTAGATAGATCTATTTCTATTCTCATTTTTTTACCATCAATTGGATGTTTAAAAATTATTTTAAATGCATGTAAAAATGGCCTTTTTAAACCATTAACCACTTCTCCTCCATAAACTTTATCACCCACCAATGGCCACCTTAAATGACTTAAATGAACCCTTATCTGATGAGTCCTCCCAGTCTTCAAATCAACTTCTAATAAACTATAAATTTTTCCATTATTCTTATATTTTTTAATTAATTCAAATTTTGTTAAAGCTCTTTTTCCTTCCTCATTCACTCCAAATTTAGCAAAGGAATATTTTGATCTTGCAATTGGTAGATCTATTTCTCCTTTAAAAGAAACATCTCCCCCAACCAAGCAATAGTATTTTTTTGACAAACTTCTCTCTTTAAATTGCCTTTTTAAACCCAAAAAGGCCTCTTCTGTTTTAGCCACCAAAATTAATCCAGAAGTTCCTTTATCTAATCTATGAATTATTCCGTTTCTTGGTAAATCATTTGGCCTAACTTTTCTCAAATAATCTTCCAATGTCCCTTCTTCCCCTTTTCTTTCTTTAGTTGTCGTCATTAATGGTGGTTTTTCAACTACCATCATATTTTTATCTTCAAAAATTATTTTGACTTCTTCCATAATAAATCAATTAAACAAAATAAAACTCCTACTCCAATTATCCAATCATTAATATTATTGTAAAGCCCTATTCCTAAAAAATTCCAATAATCTCTCACATATCCAAACATTATCCTCTCTGTCAAATTTAAAAAACCACCAATAAAAATCAACCAATACCATCGACCTTTTTTAATACTCAAAATCAAAAAAATAAAAACAAAAACTACACTTAATACAATAAAAACCATCCCATCAATTCCAAAACTTATTCCATAATTTTTGACCATAAAGCAAAAATTAGACCTCGCTTTCTTTACTGCACTTAATACAATTTGTTGCTTCTGGCCTGGCCGCCAATCTGTCAGTGTCAATCATTTTCCCACATTCTTCACAAATTCCATACTTACCTATTTTTATCCTAGTCAATGCTGTTCTAAATTGTGCAATTTGTCTGCTTAAAAATTTGGTTTTAATTTCATTATCAAAATGGCCAATTTGTTCATCCACATCTTCTTCTAAAGAATTTTCAATAGTTCTATTTTCATCTAAAAAAGGATCATCTTTTTTTAATTGTCTTTTGGTCCTCTTAAGATTAATTAATTCTTTTTCCAAAAATGATTTAATTGGTGACAATAGTCGACTCGGAAAATTTAAAACTACCTTATCTTTTTCTTTTTGCATATTATTTCCTTTTATTAATCGTTAAAAAATTAAAAACCTCACCTAAGATACACAATTCCACTAAAGAAATCAAACTAATAATCCAGCATAAAATCAAATAAATTATACCAATTTTAAAGAATATCCCCAAAAAACCCAAAATCAAAAAAGATAAAAACATTGCCGACAAAAAAGCAAACCCTTTTTTGCCACTCTTATACCAAACCAAAGATCTGTATTTATTTTTAACTAATCTCACAAAAAATATCACTAAAATTAAAAACAATAAATATATGCCAACTTTAAGTTCAAATTTTGTTCTCACTAACTCGTCTGTCATTAAAAAAATCAGCAACAACAGATCATTTGTCAGTCCATCTTCACAAAAAGGTATAATTTTCCAATTATTTAATTTAGAAAAAATAATACTAACGATAATTAAAGTTAAAAATCCACCAACATAGTCCATTCCTGGCTTATTCCAAACCGAAAACCAACTCATCCAACTATCATTCCAAATACCAAAATTAACCAATCCATAGATAATCCTTCCGCCAACAAAAAAGCTTAACAAAGCAATCCAGGAATAATTTACAATTTTATCTTCTTCGTAATTTTCCCTTAAACTTCTCCAAGTTAGATAAGCAAAAAGTATTACTCCGAAAATTCTAATAATTCCTAAACTCATACCCTATTTTACTACGATCTATAACCTACGATCTATACTCTAATTTTGTACCGAAGGAGGGACTTGAACCCCCATGATATTGCTATCACACGATTTTGAGTCGTGCGTGTCTACCATTCCACCACTCCGGCAAAGTAAATCATTATCTCACAAACCTCCAATTTTTTAAAATAAAAAAGCCCAGATGTTTTTTTGATTTTGTCTTACGACAATATCTAAAAACCACCCAGGCTAATTAAAATAAGAATTAAAAAAAAATACTTGTATCAGCATATAAAGGATATGGTGGATTTTCTTTCATTTCAGATCTTTTCATCGCTGCTTCCACTACATCCTGATATTTCGGATAAGACTTACGTGTTTTTGATGTCCATTTTCCAGTATAAATAATTTTCTTCATATAGATTACAATAAATTTTCCTACATTTTTTAGATCTGCCTGTTTTAAAATAGAATGTTCTGTAATAACTACACGATTTTTTTTAATAGCAGTCACACTAACAAATTTATTATTTTCTGCCATTGAAAACATCGCCATTCCATCTTTCATTAAACGAAGAGGTTTTAATATTCCTCCATTTAAATTACTAACAGTAGTCGCTCTACCCCTGCAGCCGCATTCCCAAACATTTAATTTTACTTCAACAATATCTCTTATAATAGTTGGAATACGATAAATTTCTTGAGCTCCTTCACAATAAGCCATCTCTAAATGAACCGTCACAAAATTATTTCCAACCCTTGCCATAAAAGAAGACGTCAAATTTTCCTTAATGAACCAATTTCTATTCTCCAACCCTTTAATTAACGCCACTATTTCAGTTCCCAATAACAACACCCTCTCTCTTTTCTTATTTTATAATGTAAAAGTTCTCCCAAAAACTAAAACAATTGTTTATACCATACCTACTGCTTTTTCTCTACATCAAAGAAACTCACCTGTTTACCATTAAAATACAAATTAAAACTTCCAGTCGGACCATTTCGATGTTTTTCTACGTTACAAGTCACCATTTCTCTAATTTCTTCATCTTCTCGATATAAAAAGAACACTACATCAGCATCTTGTTCAATACTTCCCGATTCTCTTAAATCAGATAACCTAGGCCTTCCTCCTCTTGCTTCCATAGCTCTTGATAACTGAGCCAATGCTAGAACCGGAACCTTTAATTCTCTTGCTAAATTTTTCAACCCCTGAGAAATTTCTGACACTTCTTGTACCCGATTATCTCTAGTATTTCCATGCATCAACTGTAAATAATCGACCACAATAAGTTTAATTCCCTTGTCTACTTGGAGTCTTCTAGCCTTAGTCCTTAATTCTGTCACTGTTAACCCTGGTGTGTCATCAATATAAAGTGGCGCTTCTGCCAACACTCCCATCGCTTCTGATAACGAATCAAAATCATTAACTGATAATTGCCCTGTTTTCAATTTCCAAGCATCAATTAAACCCTGTCTTACTAATAATCTATCCACCAATTCTTCTTTACTCATTTCCAAAGAAAACACACACACTGGCATTTTCTTTTCCACCGCCACATATCGGGCAATATTCAATCCAAAAGCCGTTTTACCCACACCTGGCCTAGCTGCTAGAATCAACAAATTACTATCCTGCATTCCCGCCAAAATATTATCTAATCCATTAAAACCACTCGGCACCCCTCTCAACCCTGTTCCCATTTTTTGTAATTCATCTAATCTATCAAAACTTGCTGTTAATACTTCCTTTAAAGAAGTCGGAATCGATTTTAAATGTTTTTGTGATAAAGAAAAAATTTCTTGTTCGGCAATGTCCAACAATTGATCTGCCGGTAAACCAGGATCAAAAGCCTTTTCACTAATTCTTCCAGCCGCCGAAATCAATTCCCTTTTAGCCGATAATGATTTAATAATATGTCCATAACTTTCCACGTTTGCCGCTGTTGGCACTTCACTTGCTAATCTAGTTAAAAACCCTTTGCCTCCAATCTTTTTTAAAAAATTAAATTCTTTTAATTTTTCCGCCACCGTCACAATATCAATCGGCATTCTTTCTTCATAAAGCTTCATCATCGCCTCATAAATTTTGCCATAATTTGAATTATAAAAATGTTCCGACCTTAAAAACTCCGACACTGCCAATACCGCATCATTATCAATTAAAATCGACCCTAATACACAAACTTCAGCCTCTTCCGAACTGGGCGGTAATCTTATCACGTCTGTTGTCATAACCGTATTATACCTTTTTTAATACCTTCAACTCCAAACCATCCGGTAAATCATTTTTATCAATTTTTAAAAACTCTACCGCCTCTAATCCCTCTTGATCAGCCTGATCCAAAAATTTATCTAAATTAGTTTTATTCTCATCGTCATAGCCCATCGGAATTAAAAAATTAACCCCCCATTTTTTAGCCCAATCCAAAACCAACTTTCCACTCGAACTATCTTTTATTAAAACCGGGGCCAAAAGTACGTCAGCTGAATCAATTTTTTCAATTCTTTTATCACTCAAAACATCATCCAAATCTCCTAAAAATATTACCTTGATTCCATCAATATGAATAACAAAAAATGTGTTCTCTCCGCCAGCAGAATAACCATTTATTTCCACTCCACCGACTTCATATTCCCCTGGAGCCCGAATCAAAATTTTATCACCACCAAAACCCATTCCATCATATTTTTCTGCCGTAAATAAAAAAATTCTCGAAGGATATTTAACGTTCTCTCTCTCTTTCTTGCTCGGATTAATTAAAATATTTTCCTTTTTACCTTTTAAATAAACCGATTGATTGTCTAAAACTTTTATTTCCATATAGTCCAATTCTATCACCAAAGCTAAACTTTTTGTGATATCATCTATATTACTCAGATGATAAAAGAATATTTTATTGCCATTATTCTCGGCACAATTTTAGGCTTAGGTATTACCGGAAGTTATTTTGCCTTACATCAAAACAATACTCAACAAAATACTGTCGAAATTTCCCCTACTCCTGTTGACACACAAATGTCCACTCAAATTTCTGTCACTCCATCTGCCTCCGAAAAAAAATCTCCCATTAATATTACTTCTCCTGAAAACGATTCAGTCGTTTCCACTGCCAAAACCAATATAAAAGGTGATGCTAAACCAAATAGTTTAATAATAATTTCCACTCCTTCTAAAACATTTAGCGATAAAGCCAACTCCAATGGTGTTTTTAATGTTAGTATTGAGCTCGATGATGGTGTCAATTTAATTAAAATCAACAGCATCGACTTGGATGATAATCAAGACGAAACTGAATTGACCCTTACTTATTCAACTACTAAAATTTAATATGTTTTTATTTTTTTCATTGCTTCTCTTTTTAGTTTTTCCTTATCAGGTACTTGCAGAAACGGTCACCGCCACTCCAGCCTCTGATAAAAATTTGACCGAAGAGGTTCGAGAAATGGTTGCCAAAAAAGTAAAAGAAATTCAACAAAACGACAACACCGGCAACCCTCCTTCAACTACTATTCCAAAAACCATTGTTGGAACTATTTCTAAAATCGAAAATAATCAAATCACTGTCACCAATAAAAATAATTCAAAGATTGTTACAACTTCCGATGATACTGTTTTTATTGATACTAAAAAAAAGAAAATCAGTATTAATAATCTTAAATCTGGACAAATTATCATATCTATGGGGTATTATAATCAGTATGGCAATTTCGAAGCCAAAAGAATCATTATTACCAGCTCAGACGCTATTGGGAATAAAAACGAAATAGTTTTTGGAAAAATCGCTGACATTTCTCAAACTTCAAATGTTTTAGTTTTAATTCCTATTAAAAATAAAAATACTCAATATCAAATAAAAACCGACTCAAAAACCAAAGTTATTGATAAAGATGGGAATGTTTTAGCTGTCAATAAATTAAAATCTGGCCAAAAAGTTATCGTCGTAATTCAACCAGACGCTAAAACTGCCAATACTTTTAATGTTTCCCAAATCATTACCTTCGATTCAAATCTCAACGCAACTTCCCCTACTCCAACTCCTAAAAAATAAATACTTTTTAAAAAGTCCCCAAAGCTTGGTATAATAGCCAAGCAACTATCTCATGGTGGTATTAGCTCAATTGGTTAGAGCGCAGCTCTGTGAAAGCTGAGGTTGCCGGTTCAAGTCCGGTATACCACCCCAAAATATTTTAAAATAAATAATGAAAGAAAATACTTCACCTGAAATCAATTCTGATTTTCTTAAAATAGAAACTATTAAATTCAAAAACAACGAAGTTTCTGTTTGTCCCGAGCGCGGTGGTATCATTATCTCTCTTAAATTAAACGGTAATGAAATTCTCTATTTAGATGAATCAACCTTCAAAGATACTAGCGTCAGTGTCAAAGGTGGAGTCCCCCTCCTTTTTCCTCAAGCTGGACCAATCACTATCGATTCTCCATTTTCAGATTTAAAACAACACGGTTTTGCTAGAAATTCAAATGAATGGATTTTTACAAAAACTGAAAACGGCTTCATCGAAACATTAAAATCTAATCCAGAAACTCTGAAAAAGTACCCTTACAAATTTGAATTTTCTGTTATCGGAAAATTCGAAAAAGATAATTCTTTTACCTTAACCCAAGAAGTAAAAAATCATGGCGATAAAGAAATGCCAATTTCCATGGGTATTCATCCATATTTCAAAATCCCATCGAATGAAAAAGGGGGTATTGATTTTAATTTCCCTGGCGGTGAAATAGTTAAAAACGAAACTGAAAAATGGTCCAATGATGGCACCACTTCTATTAATAACCCAAAATTAGCCGATCAATCGGCAAATTTAGAAGTTAAAATTCCATCTTTGGGTACACTCATTATCAGTCCTTCCGTTGAATACCAAAAAATTTGGGTCTGGTCGATGTCCGATAAAAATTTTATTTGTATTGAACCAGTTATGCGAGATGTAAATGGTTTCGTCGAAAATCCAGAAAAAATCCAACCTCAAAACACCTTCTCCGCCAGTGTCAATTTAAAATTAAAATAATATTTAGCATATAGTTCCAATAGAATTTATTGATAAATCTTTTTTTTATTATATAATTACACCGCTTGGCTTTTTAGTCACCCCATACATTTAAATAAAAAGGAGATGTTTAATTTTTGAGCAGTCAACAGCACAAAAATGCCCTTCTGTGCGGTATAACACCCATCTTTCCAGATCTTATTACTGATTTAAACTACATTTTTAGCCTCAACGAAGTAAATGGAGTTTTTCTAAAAGAACTTGGTCAAAAAATTGATGGATTTTTAGAAATGACACGCCCCACTACTAACGATGGTTATGGATGGTTCTGGGCACTAATTTTTAAATTTGGAACAACAACGATAATAATAGCTTTTCCTTGGACTCAAGATTGGAAAAAGAAAGACGAAATTAGCCTCGATAGATCCATAGCCATCTATACTAATAATATTAATGATGTAGACCAAGTCAATAAACTTTTAACCAATCTTGTCATAAAATTCAAAGAAAACCAAAATTAACAATATTCTTTCCGCCAAGCACAAACCCAGTCCCTCTAAATTTTTAATCATTCACTTTAAATTAGTGATGATTTAATAATAGAGGGATTTTTTTTAAAAAAATTTACTATTTAATTATTTGACTTATTCAAAATTAACAGTAAAATACACTCAAATGACAAATTTTTGTTTAACCAAAAACCATCGACATACCGTGGGTACCAAAACCGCGGGGTTTTTGAGTGCCTAAAAATTTTTTAAAATAATTAATTAAATCCCCGCTCCCCGCGGGGATTTCTTTTATTACAATGTTAAAATCAATTATGAATCAAATTAAACCACAAACATTAAAAGGCTTTCGTGATTTCCTTCCCAAGGAAATGGCAGTTCGCAACTATGTCAAAAATACTTTAATTGAAATTTTTGAAAACTATGGATTTCAACCTCTTGAAACTCCAGCCTTAGAATATGCCTCTGTTTTAAAAGGTAAATCAAGTGCCGAAACTGATAAATTAGGCTATTTTTTCAAAGATAACGGTGACCGCGACATTGGCCTTCGATACGATCTAACTGTTCCTACTGCCAAAGTTTTGGCTATTTATAATAATGAAATTCAGCTTCCATTTAAACGGTATCAAATTCAACCGGTCTGGCGTGCCGAAAATACTCAACGAGGTCGTTACCGAGAATTTGTCCAGTGTGATATAGATATTTTTGGTACCACCTCCTCCATCGCTGACGCCGAAATTATTTCCCTTATCTACATCGGTACCCAAAAATTAAATTTCAAAAACGCCATTATTAAAATCAATAGTCGACCAATTCTTTTTGATATTTTATCTAAAAGTGGTATCCAAAATAACCAAAATTCTGTACTTCAAAGTATCGATAAGTTAGATAAAATCGGTGAAGATGGAGTAAAAAAAGAGCTCATCACTAAAGGTCTGTCTAATCTTCAAATTGATAACATTTTCAAATATATCAAAGTGGCTCAACCAGATGATAATTTAAAACAGGTTTTTGCCAATTTAAAAGCCTTAAATATTCCCGACAGTGCTTATATTTTCGACCCCACCCTCATCCGCGGTTGTGATTATTACACTGGTACAATTTTTGAAGTCTGTGTTACTGAGCCAAAAATGGGTGCCATTGGTGGCGGTGGTCGTTATGATAATTTAATTTCCACACTTGGTGGACCTCAAATTCCTGCCGTCGGTTTTGCTTTTGGTTTTGAAAGAGTAGTTGACGTTATTCAAGAATTAAATCTCCTTCCCAAAATAAATGAATCAAAAATTAAAATTTTAGTTGCTAATTTTGGACCAGAAACTGAAACTAATATTTTAAATTTGATCAGTAAGCTTCGCGACCAAAATATTTCTTCCATTATTTATCCCGAAGCTGAGAAACTCGGAAAACAAATAAAATATGCCGATAATATGGGTATTTCCTATCTAGCCATTATTGGTACAAATGAAGCTAAAAATAACCAAATCATGCTCAAAAACCTAAAAACCACTGAGCAAAAATTAGTTAATTTTGAAGAATTAATCAAAATGCTGAAATAAGTTTACTCCTCTGCTATAATAATCCTTATGAAACAAGGAATTCATCCTAAATATTTTAACGACTGCCAAGTCAACTGTGCTTGCGGCAATAAATTTACTACCGGTTCAACTTTAGAAAAAATTGACGTTGAAGTTTGTTCTAAATGCCATCCTTTTTTTACTGGTCAACAAAAATTTGTTGATATTAAGGGAAGAATTGATAAATTTAACGAAAAAGTTAATCAGGGTAAAAAATACGCTGCTGCTAAAGTCGCTGTTAAAAAAGAATCCAAAAAATCAAACTAGTTACTTTAAAGCCGTCAGAATTTTTTATAAATCTGCCGGCTTTTTGTTTATTTTATAAACTTTATAATTTAACAAACTAAAATTTATGCCAACAATTAATCCTAACATCGCCATTATGGAATTTCATCCAGGTCCCGGTGGCCAAGAAGCTGCTCTTTGGGCCCAGGATTTAATGAATATGTATATTCGTTATGCCAATAAAGTTGGTTGGAAAGTTAATCAACTTGATGGTTTTATTATCCAAATCTCCGGTTTCGATGCCTACAATCAATTAAAATATGAGGCTGGAACTCATCGAGTCCAAAGAATTCCAATTACTGAAAAACGTGGTCGTCTTCAAACATCAACCGCTTCAATCGCTATCATGCCCAAAATTGATTCAAAAGAAGTTAATTTTAGAATGGAAGACGTTACTATTACTGCTTGTCGTGCTGGTGGTAATGGTGGTCAGAATGTCAATAAAGTATCTACGGCTGTTCATTTAGTTCACAAACCTACTGGTTTAATGTTTGATGTCCGCACCGAACGATATCAACAACAAAATCGAGAAATCGCTCTTGAACTTCTTAAGAATAAACTTTGGCAGATAGAAGAGGAAAAAAGACAAGCCGAAGTGTCCGCTGGCCGTTCTGGCATCAGCCAATCAACCAGAGCCGATAAAATTAGAACCTATAATTACCCCAGAAATCAAGTAAAAGACCATAGAATAGACAAATCTTTCAACAACTTAGATTCCATTATGCAGGGTAATTTAGACGATTTATTGCTCGAGCTCACCGTCCTCGACCAACCAGTTGAAGAAAAAAATTAACTTTCTTTTTTCTCCAACGTCACATTTATTATTTGCTCTATTTTGTTTCGATAAATTTTTATCTCAATTACATCTCCAATTTTTTTCTTATTAATTGCTTTTACTAAATCTCCATTATCACTATCTACTAATTTTTCAGAATCAATTTCAGTAATAATATCCCCAACCTTAATCCCCGCTTTTTTAGCCGGACTATTATCAGAAATACTCTGAACCCATGCTCCCGCCACTATTTTATTTTTTGCCGCCACTTCCTGATTCACCATTTTATACCCCACTCCCAAATATGGTCTATCAAACTCACCTGTCGTTCTAAAGTATTCAACCGATTCTTTGGCTAAATTTATCGGCAAAGCAAAACCAATATTTTGACCACTCGCTGACACCGCTACATTCACTCCAATCACTTGACCACCAGAATTAAACAATGGGCCACCAGAATTTCCCGGATTAATTGCCGCATCAGTTTGAATCACATTATCCAATTTTTCCGTATTTTCGGCTGAACCAGCCACAATTCCCCTTCCTAAACCAGAAACTACTCCTGTCGTCACTGTTGATCTAAACTCTCCTAAAGCCGTCCCAATCGCAATCACTGACTGTCCTACTTTCAATTTATCCGAATCTCCCAAATCAACTGCATTTAAACCAGTTTTTTTCACCCTAAGAATAGCCAAATCATTCAATGGATCTCTGTAAATATTTTCAACATCCACCACCTCATCTTTTCCAATCACCACTTTATATTTAAGCGTCATATCCGCCACTACATGTTTATTTGTTACGATTAAACCATCACTACTAACAATAAAACCACTACCAACATCCTGATTGCCACCATCCGCTTTCTCCATTGAAATTGTCACAACACTTGGAGTTGCTTTTTCTACCACTCTTATCACCACCGATTCTTCATCCACAATCTCATTTTTAGTTGTATTAATAATTTCCTTTCCAAATCCAAATTTAAAAACAAAAAACATCACCACCACCCCTATAATTAATCCAACAAATATCCCTTTTTTCATAAAATTATTTTAAGAGCGTTTCAATTGCCTTCTCTAATTGCACATCTGTTTTAGCATCATCAGGAATTTTCACTTCCACATCCGGTGTTATTCCTTCTTTATGAATATTTTTTCCACTCGGCAACAACCACTTAGCAATTGTTATATGTAAACCACTACCATCAGTAAAATCTTCCGGTTGTTGAACCGTTCCTTTGCCAAAACTTTTCTCTCCCACTAGTTTCGCTCTATTATAATCTTTAAGTGCACCAGCCAAAATTTCCGATGCTGAAGCCGACCCACCATTTATTAAAACCACAAGCTCTTCATTTAACAAATTCCCCATTCCTTCTTCCACATTATATTTTTCCTCACTGCCATCATTGGATTTTTGTGTCACGATTATTCCCTCTTTTACAAAATCAGAAGCCACTAAAACACTAGCTTGTAAATATCCACCTGGATTATTTCTCAAATCCAACACAATTCCATCAAAATTTCCTTTAGCTTTTTCCGCTTTAATCTTTTCCACTGTTTCCGGCCATTCAGTAAATATTTTTTCCGTAAACTGACTTATTTTTACCCAAGCCACCTTTTTTCCATTTTGTTCCTTCCATTCCAAAGTCACACTCGGAACCACAATATTATCTCTTTTTAAAACCACGTCAAAATAATCTGTTTTACCCTCTCTATACATTTTTAAAGTCACTTCAGTTCCAATTTTCCCTCTAATTAAACTAACCGCTTCGTCTAAAGCAATATCTGTTGTGTCTTTGTCAATATTATTAGCTTTATCAGTTATATGTAAAATCAAATCACCTGCCTTCACTCCTGCCTTATCTGCTGGAGTACCAACTAATGGCGACATGACCGCTAATGTCTTATCCTTATATCCTAAAGAGATCCCTACTCCACCAAATTCTCCAGCCAAGCTCTCATTTGTACTTTTATTTTCATCTGGAGTTAAAAATACTGTATATGGATCATCCAAAGCTGCTACCATTCCTTTAACTGCTCCATATTCCATATTTTTATCCACTAACTTATCTTTTTCCAAAAACGTCTGACTTAATTTATCTTTCACCTTCCACATTAAAGTCAGATTTAATTTATCACCTGTATCGCTTGTCACCACTCCCGATGTTTCTCTTCCAATTTTAAAACTAACTAAGGAAACAACCGACAATAACGCCAAAACTACAAAAAGATTCCTTATGTTTCTAAATTTCATCATCTATTCTAACACTAATAATAGTTTATCCATCTTGGCATTTACTAACATCTTTTTTTTCTTTCCTAAATTTTCTTTCATAAATTCATCCCAAATTTGTTTTTCTAATCTCAACACTGGAACATCCATATCAACTTCTTTAATTTCTTCATTGTTAAAAACTACCACTCCTTTAACTCCAACTACCTGTGCCTTCAACAAAAAAGCTTTATCTAGATTATTAGTAAACAAAATATTATCATCCATTTCATAATCCAAAAACTTTACTTCATCAATAATCTTAACTTCACCTTCACCCCAAGCTTTTAATCCATTTAACCCTTGTCCTTCGTATTCTTTTGCCTTAAATTCCAAAACTAATTTTCCATCTTCTATTTTCCCCACTTTTGCTTCAATTGGTGAAAAAATTTCCTTTTCTTCATCCTCAACTTTTTCTATTTTTAAATTTTTAAATTCATCAAAACCTAAACAAATTCCAGTTAATGGAAAACAAATCTTATTTTTAAAAATTCCTAATTCATAAAAAACTTCACCCTCCTGAACCTCTTTTTCCTTAAAAAAACTGTCTAATTCTTCTCTTTTTTTCTCGCTCATTTTTGTCAAACTTCCACTATAACTAAAAGTTTCCACTACATGACTATTAAAAACAGCCAACTTTTGTCCTATTTCAACATTATCTCCGACATCAACTAAAAGCTTTGCTTTAGCTGGCAATTTAATAACCCATGTCCCTTTTTCTTTAACTTTCATTATTTAATTATAACCAAAAAACCCCGCCAAAGCGGGGTTAAAAAAAATTACTTTATTTTTATTGGGTTGTGAAAGGCAACAAGGCCAAATGTCTTGCTTGTTTAATTGCTTTCACCAATTTTCTTTGGTGCTTGGCACAAGTTCCACTAAATTGAGAACCCACAATTCTCGATCTGGCTGACAAGAATTCTCTCATTTTTTCATAATCTTGCCAAGTTGGAACTGCATTGGTTTTACAATAAGAACAGCCTTTTTCTCGACCTCTTCTTTTTGCTGCCAATATATTATCTTTCTTGCTTTTCTTTATCATATCTTCTCCTTAAAAAGGCATTTCATCACCTTTCTTTTCTTCAGTAACTAAAATTTCACCTTCTTTTTTATCATCATCAATAATTGGAATTTCTCCCAAATCATCAGGAATGACAATATCTTCGATTGGAGCTTCTCGAGTTTCCATTGACAAATCTGTATCACCCAAATCTCCAGCAACATCGCGATCATTACCACTACCTTTATTATCAAGAATGATCATATCATCAATAATAATTTCGGCAATTTGTTTTTTATTGTTTTCTTGATCAACAAAATCCCTATATTGAATTCTGCCATCAACATAAACTCTTCGACCTTTAGACAAAAGTTGTGAACAAAGTTCAGCTAATTTATTCCAAGCCACAATTCGATGAAACTGAGCATCTTCCTTTCGCTCACCTTGCTTGGTCACCCAAACTCTATTGGTGGCTAAACCAAAAGAAACCACAGCCATACCAGCTGGAGTATATCTTAACTCTGGGTCACGAGTTAAATTACCTATTAACATTACCCTATTGAGACATCTACTTGGCATAAGTTTTCTCCTATTACTTTTTCAAAATTAAATAACGAATAATATTTATTTCTCTGTCTAATAAAAGATTAAATTCTTTTATTTTTAAGGTTTCTTTAGATTCCACATCTAAAACCCAAAAATCACCCTTATTGTGACCTTGAATCTCATAAGCTAAATCTTTTAGACCCATATGGTCTTTATTTGCGATTTCTGCCTTATTGCTTTCTAACCAAGAACAAGCTTTATTTAAAACTTTTTCTTTGTCTTCGGTTTTTGGGCTTAAAACCAAAATTATTTGGTATTGATATTTATTTCCTTTCATGAACTAATTAGATTAACATATTAAGCGCAATTTGACAATTACGTTATTGGTCTTATTTTACAGTTATTTTCTAAATCTTCAACTAGATAACCTTTATTTTTAATAATTTCCCTCAATCTATCCGACTCCAACCAATCCTTATTCTCCCTCGCCTTTTGCCTTTCCTCTGCCAATTTTACAATTTCTTCCGGAATCTTTTCCTCCTCAAATTTTTTATCTAAATTTAATCCTAAAACTTTATCAAAATCTAAAAGCGTTGCCCACTTATCTTCTGATTTTAGATCTGATTTCATCATTTTCCAAACAACAGCCAATACTTCTGGTGTAGCTAAATCATTAGAAATTTTTTCAATAAATTCTTTTTTAAATTCTTCGTTAACTTGACCTAGTGAATTAGATTTATAGCTTCTAAGTTTAATTAAAGCTGTTTGGGCCACTTTCAACGAATCAATTGAAAATTCCATCCCTTTTCGATAATGCGACCCTAAAACCAAATATCGATAGACTAATGGATCAAAATTCATTTCTTTTAAATCCAAAATTGTATAAAGCCCACCGCTTGATTTACTTATTTTTGATCCACCAAAAGTAATAAAAGCATTATGCATCCAATAATGTGCAGTATTGTGACCAAAAGCACCGTATCCTTGAGCAATTTCATTGGTATGATGAACTGCAATATGGTCTTCTCCACCAGTATGAATATCAAAAGTTTCTCCTAAATATTTAGTCGACATCGCCGTACATTCAATATGCCATCCCGGAAACCCAATTCCCCATGGACTCTCCCATTCCATTTGTCTTTTTTCATCTTTAGGACTAAATTTCCACAAAGCAAAGTCGCTTGGATTTCTTTTCTCTTCATTAATTTCCACCCTCGCCCCTTCTTTTAATTTTTCTAAATTTAAATTAGCAAATTTTCCATAATCAGCAAATTTAGACGTGTCAAAATAAATCCCATCACTGGTTTTATAAGTAAAACCATTATTCTCAATTTTTTTGATTAAATCAATCTGTTCTTGGATATGGTCTGTCGCTCTTGGCATTTTCCAAGGCTCTTCAATATTCAATTCTTTCAAATTTTCTAAAAATTCATTTTCATATTTTTTAGCAATTTCCCAAACCGTCAATCCTTCTCTTTTTGAACCCTTTTCCATTTTATCTTCGCCAATATCTGCATCCGAAGTCAAATGGCCAACATCTGTAATATTTATAACATTATTTACTTTATATCCAAAATATTTAAAAGTTCTCACCAACACATCCCAACAAACATAAGCATACATATTACCAATATGAGGACTAGAATAAACCGTCGGCCCACAAGAATAAATCCCTACTTCATTTTCCTTAATCGGTTTAAATTCTTCTTTCTGTCTGGTTAAAGTATTATAAATTTTCATAGACTAGTCAATTTTACCCTTATATTCAGAAGTTTGCGACATTTGTGTTGCGTCTGGTTCTTGTTTTTTCTTATGAGGATTACCTTTATTTTTTTTGTGCCTCGACGGTTGTACTATCTCCATATTAATTATCTGATTCTGTCTTTCCATTTCTTTCTGTCTTTTTAAATTTTCCAATTCAATATTTCCTTTTTCTTCTTCCTCTCTTTCTTTTTGATGTCTTATTCTTTCCATTTCATTTTCCACAGATCTTCCTGATATCTGGGATCTCAATTTATTCATTTCTTCTTGCTTTTTCTTTTCATCATCTGCTTTTTTTTGAGCTAATTCTTCATCGCTCAATGGTCTAATATCACCCAAAAGTTCCCGAGCCGTAATTACTGATTCTGCAATTTTACCAGTTTCCTCAACTAATTTTTCCGCCGTTTCCTGAATTAATTGTTTCATATCTCTCTCCTTCCTTCCATGGCTCGACTCAAAGTTGCTTGATCAGCATATTCTAAGTCAGCTCCCATTGGTAAACCACTACCAATTCGAGAAATTTTAATATTTTCTTTATTTAGATTTTCCAATTTTTTCTTAATATACAAAGCTGTTGCTTCACCTTCCATAGTCGGATTTGTTGCTAAAATTACTTCTATTTCTTCGCCATAATCCATTTTTTCTACTCTATTAATTAATTCATTGATCTTTAAATCATCCGGGCTCACATGCTCCAATGGATTAACCACTCCACCCAACACGTGATAAACACCTTTATATCCACCAATATTTTCAATAGCCATCACATCAATTGCCCTTTCCACTACACAAACTATTTTTCTATTTCTTTCTTCATCACTACAAATCGAACAAATTTCATCTTCTGTCACTGAAAAACATGTCCGACAAATTTTTACCTCCTTTTTAATTGCCAATAACGATTGAGCTATTTCCGCCACATAATATTCTGGTGTATTTAATAAATAAAATACCAATCTGCTAGCACTTTTCGGTCCAATTCCTGGCAATCTTTCAAACGCTGCAATTAAATTTTTAATACTCTTTGGTAATTCTGCTGCCATTAGAAATTTAAAATAATCCCTCAAGTCCCCCCATATCTTTCATTCTTTTAGCTGCCATTTCCTGTGATTTTTTTAAAGACTTATTAATAGTATCCACTAAAATTTTATTTTCTACCCCATTCACCGATAAAAATTTAATTTTCTGATCTCCAGTCACAGTCACCTTAATACCACTTTCTTCAATGTCGATTGATTCCGCCTCAATCGCTTTTTTTAACTTATAAGCCTGAGCTAACATTTTTGTTTTATCAAACATAATTTTAAATTAATTTTTAATTCTTTAACATCTATTATAACTTAAAAAACAAATCACCCAAAAATTTCCTTTGCCACATCATAAATATCCCCACTACCTGCCTTATCACTAGTTTTATTTTCCATCAACTGATCACTAATATGCTCCATCGGTGTATCATTTTTAATTACCAATGGTTGTTTTTTGTTTTTTGCCAAAACACATTCAAAACTTAAATTCACCCCAAAAACTTTTGAAATTCCCTCTTCTACTATTTTTCTATTTTTACTCTCTTCTAGTCGATCCTTATGAAACGGATAAAAGACTTCCAACACTAAAATATTTCCTTGAACTGATTTTGGCCTAGTAGCCCTTAAAAATGCTTCAACTGCATAATTAAACGGTTTAACTGTTATCAATAAATTACCCCATTTACTTTCAATTTCATCAATTCCCAACACCCCAACAAACTGTTTATTAGTAGCTACCTCTTCGGTCTTTTTTTTATCTTCTTTTATATCATCCATCCTATCAAGAGAGGATTTTTTCTCATTTTTTTTTACTGTTCCAGAGTCTTTTCTTTTTTCTTCTCCAAATTCCACCACTGCCAATTCCATTGGTAATTGATCTATTTCTACATCTCTTTCCTGTTTTGAGGCTTTCACTAAAAGATTTATAAAAAATTCCGCTTCTTCCAAATTAACTCCCTCCGTTTTCTTTTCACCAATTCCATAAAATGCCAAAATCTTTTTTTGAAAAAAACTCATCAACTTCAACCTAAAACTAGAAAAATCAACTCCATCAACCGCCATTTTTTCCAATTTTTCTAAAATTAATTTTATTTCTCCATTATTTAAATCCCTATCAAAATCTTCCTCGCTATAACTACCACTTTTATCCAAATAAAATTTAAACACATCCTCTGTCTTCAATTTCTTTCCTAATTGCAAATATAATTCATTAAAATTTCTTTGCAAGTTTCTAAAACTACCATCACTTTTTTCCACAATAAAATCAATCGCCTCTTTAGCAATTTCAATCCCTTCACCTTCAATTATTTTTTTAAGGGAACTAACCAATTCTTTTTTACCACCTTTTCTAAAATCAACCCTCACCAACCTCGACAAAACTGTTTCCGGAATTTTTTCCGCATCAGTGGTGCATAAAACAAAAATCGTATGTTTTGGCGGTTCTTCAATTAATTTCAAAAGTGCATTAAATGCATCTTTAGTCAACATGTGCACTTCATCAATAATGAAAACTTTTTTATTTAATTTACTCGGCAATAGATAAGCCTTATCTTTTAGACTTCTCACATCTTCAATCCCTCTGTTCGACGCCGCATCCATTTCGATCACGTCCATAGCACCACCTTTAATTATTTCTTTACAATTATCACAATTTCCGCAAGGCTCACCGTTTTGTAAATCAGTACAATTAACCGCCCTAGCTAAAATTCTTGCCGCTGATGTTTTTCCTGCTCCTTTAGGTCCAGAAAATAAAAACGATTGAGGCACATCTTTTGCCGACAAATATTTTTTCAAGCTCTCAGCCACATCAGCCAAATCCAAATCAGAAAATTTAATTGGTCTATATTTTAAGTGAAAAACCGACATCAAGAGATTAAACCAAAATAGCTATCATTTTACAATAATCGTAAATGTATCAGTATTTAATTTTTCAATAAATTATCCAATCCATGTATCAACCAGTCATACAAAATTTTCTCCAAAGTTGATTTTTGGAACTTCACTTCATATTTCAATTTTTGAGTACAAATTACAATATCTCCCAATCTAATTTTTCCATCAATGTCTTTTTCTTTTGACATTGGGAAACCCAAAACCTGGGGGACATAAGTCATATTTCGATAATTAATATTCAAATCGCGAGCAACTTTTCGTCCTACAAAATAAATACTCAACTCAATATCTTTATTAAACCCCTTTTCTTGTAATGCTTTTTGGGCTAATTTTAAAACCAAATCTTCTTCTAACCCCCAATTCTTTTTATGATTTATTAAAATTAAATTTTCCATTCCACCTTATTCATTAATTTTTTCTTTAACAATTTTTGAAATTACACTACCATCAACTGTTCCGCCTGTTTTAATCATCACTTCTTTCATAATCATTCCAAAATTATTACCTTTTTCAGCCACAACTTGTTCCACAATCTCTCTAATTTTATCCTCATTCATCTCAGCCGGCAAATATTCTCTAACCACCGAAATTTCATAATCTAATTGATCAACTAAATCCTGCCTACCAGCTTTTAAAAACATTTCTTTGGATTCTTCCTTATTTTTTAATTCTTTTCTTAAAACAGCAACCTCTTCCGCTTCAGTTAAACCACCGGGTGGCAGTTGCATTTCTTTTTTATCAATTAATGAAATTAAAAATCGCAACACATCCACCCGTTTGTTATCACGGTTTTTTAACGCATCAAAACTATTTTTTTTTAGTTTATCTCGCATCATGTCTTCTAGAACTTTTTGCTTTTCGGCGACACTTATCTCGCCAAACAATTATCTTTTTTAGAGCGTATCTTTTTTCGGAAGGTTTTACATAAGAAGTTCTTTTTCTAACTTCCTCAGTAATGTCCTCTTCTAAACAAAGTCTTCTAAATTTACCGATAATATCGTCTTTTGACTCACCTTTATTTTTCTTTACTATAATTGGCATTAATAACTCACACCTCCTTTATTAAAGTTCTCTATTTTATCACAACTTAAATCTTGCTGGCAGACTTTGTTGGAGTTAGTTTTCCTCTGGTACAAACAAGATAGTCAAGGGTATTAATCACTCCATCCTTATTGTAATCAGTCGTTTGATTACAAGCCGCTGTAGTCGTTGGAGTACTAGATGGTGAAGAAGCTGCTGGCAAAGTCACTACCGGAGCCACAGTTGGTATAACAGTCGGAGTCACTACAACTTCTGCCGCACCCCCAGTCTTAAAACTAAACATTGCCCCTTCATTATCAAACACATCCTCTCCCACCACAATTTTATAATAATAAGTTTTATTGGTCCTCAAATTTGTCAACAAAATATTATGATCAGTTGCTGCTGCCGAATCCTCTGCCATCAAAAGTAAACTTGCTACATTTGTTCCATAAAAAACCGAAGCCGTAGCTTCTTTATCTGTAGTCCAAGAAATTGTAGCTGTACCACCATCAGCACTAGGAATAGCTGTTAAATTTTGTGGTTCATAATCAGCTGTTGCTCCACCCATAAAAGTTCTCGCTACATTTACACCTAAAACCAACAACACTAACACTAACACTAAAATGGCAAATATAATAATCGTTTTTAAACTAATTTTTCCTTTCATAATATTTTTAAAAATAAAGCGGAAGCCAAACTAATAGCCCCAAAAATAATTAAACCAACAGTCGCACCCATTGCTCCTGTTTGAGGCAAAGTTGCTGTTGTTTCAGTACTTGTTGTAGGTGTAACTGTTGAAGTTATATCTGTCGTACCAGGAGTTGTACTAGTTGTGGGTGTTGGTGTGATTGTGGTTGTAGCACTACCAGTAGTAATTGTATAAGACCCAACACTGTTAGCACTACAACTAATTACATCATTAATATCTGAATTAAAAATATTTGAATCAACAGTTGATCCAGCACTACAAGTAAAATTCAAAGCAGCCGTCCCAATCGCCTTTGCTTTAAATGTCACCACCGCCAATTCTCCATTTATAACTGCATCGTCAAAAGCACTCATATTAGTTGATACACAAGAAAATTCAAAAGTACCAGCGGTATTATCAAATTTAGGAGTCATCTCAAAAGAAAAAGGTGGATTTGTAGACTTAACAATGCTCACCACTTCTAGTTTTGCTTTATCAAACGTCGCCCAAACATCAACTGCACTCGACTTTTCCCCATCAGAGTTAACTCCAACTGAAACTGTAAAAGTAGACCCATTTGTATAACTACCACTAACCGGTGTTAATGTTAATCGTGGGGCTGCTGCAACTGCACCTGCATTCATCGTCACCATCATCGCGGTAAGAATAAAAGCAAAAATATTTAGGGCGGTTTTTTTCATTTTAATTTATTAACAGGACTTCTAATTTATTGCCAGTAAAGAATAAGCTTTTACTGGTATTTTTATCTACAAACATGGTAACAGAATTACCCTCACTATCACCAGTACTAACTTCAAAATAAGAGCTACCAGTAACCTTAGGAGTCACTGTAAAAGTCAATATCACCACCTCTCTGTCTTTATTAAAAGCCGCTCCGTCTTCATCAACAAACAAATAATTCATTGCTATTACATCCTTCTTGTCACTTACTTTAAGTAGGTCTGGAGTTGCCAAATCCTTAGATGAAACCAAATTAGAAATCGTAACCATTGCTGGATCAAATTTCACATACAAATCAAGAGCATTCAAGTTATAACTATCTTTAGGCATTAATTTTACTGAAACTTTATATTTTTTTCCAATCTTCATCTGAGTTTCATCAGTCGAAAAATTTACATCAAAAGAATTAATTTTTTCTTCTTCAGTCACAGTCGGAGTCACATCACTAACTACCGCAGAATTAGTATTTTTCTCTAAACTAGAAACCAAGATCACACTTTCAAAGATAACCACAACCGCTATCACCGGTATCAGTATTTTAATTATTTTATTGTTCATTTATTTTAATAAGTTAACTTTTAATATGTTTGACCATTAATTTCTGTTAAAGATTGCTTAATTAATCTGACATCACCGCTGTTCACTTGGCAGTTTCCATCTAAATCACCAGAAACGCTAGTTCCTGCTGCTCCGCTAGCCAACACATTGGCTTTTTCTTTAATATAAGAAAAGTCACGTCCATCAATTTTTCCATCCGGTGTACCATCTTTTTCCCCAGTTACATCCCCTGCCAATAATGAATATCCTGAAAAATCATAACTATTAGTAGATCCTCTAATCAAACCAAGGGTTCCAACTAAATTTGAATACCAGACAGATTGATTATTTTTTCCATATTTAAGAGAAATATGTTTTGGCCCAGCCAAAAAGAAAGCCAAATCGCTTCCGCCAGCTTCTGGAACATTACTAACAGTGACATTAAAGTCGTAAATAATTTCACCCTTACTATTAATTGAAGCTGTTTGTGTTGGAACTCCACTAAAAATTTGATCCACCACACTCTTACCTGTGCTATCAACCATCTTTAAAGTTACCGGCCAATTAGTGGCACATTGTCCATTATTCAATTTGACTCCAGCAAAAGCCAATTTTATATTAACTGCCGCTTCACCTGCAGCAATTGTAGGTGTCGCAGTTACTTCAGGTGTTACTTCAGGTGTAATCTCAGGTGTTACTTCAGGTGTAACAACGGCTGTGGTACAAGCATCGTCATTACCACCACCGGCACCATTTCTCTTTGGACAACTAGCATCATAAGTTCGAGATACTGTTCCAATTGGCATACTACAATCTGAAGTACTACTAGTATAAACACCGTTTCTCATACAACCATAATTAGCACTACAAGCTTTATCTGAGCAGGTATAAGTAGTTGTGTTAGGATGAGCTCCAGTACAACCCTCTTTAGTTCCATAACAAGGATATGAACCGCTACAACTCTCACAACTTTTAACAGGTCCTTGCACACAACTACTACCGTTATACATCCATCTGGTTTCACCAGAA
>Ga0209340_1000238_pt1 | contig 71049 bp, 85 predicted proteins | sample EPASupsiteSAE323_FD_187266 | JGI IMG/M metagenome (GOLD analysis project Ga0209340, IMG submission 187266) | Bioremediated contaminated groundwater from EPA Superfund site, New Mexico - Sample SAE3-23 (SPAdes) (version 2) | ecosystem: Environmental > Aquatic > Deep subsurface > Groundwater >... | reverse complement strand
AAAAAGTACGCTGTGTCTTTTGAAATGTGTAAAGAGCCGTTTCAGGCCAGAAAAGTCCGCGCGGCTGACGATCTTAATCTTACTCAGCTTTGCCGGGGTGGGGGGACAATGTCTCTTCCCATTCCCACATCCAGAACCCGTTTCTATTGACAATGATTTTTAACAATGATATATTGTTGCAAAAGGAGATGATGAAAAATGTCAAAAGTCGAGATTAAAAAAGACGAGTCGTTTGAAGCGGCTTTGCGCCGGTTCAAGAGACAGATCGAGCAGGAAGGTATCCTCAAGGAAGTGCGCGACCGCAAGCATTACGAGAAGCCGAGCGAGAAAAGAAGGAAGAAAGCCCGCCGCAAGCGTTAAACCGCGATGCTTTTTTCTCTCTCAACCTCCTGGAACGCGTTCCGGCACATCTCCGGAGGAGAAATGCTCTTTGAGATACGCGCTCTCGGCTTCGAGAGCGTGGAATTAAGCTTCAACCTTAGCCGGGCAATGGTTAACGACGCGCTGGCGGAAGTCTCCAAGCGGCAGATACGCGTATCCAGCGTGCATAATTACTGCCCGGTACCGGACGATATGGAAAGGCAAAAAGCCTTGCCGGATTGTTATGCTATGTCTTCGCCGGACCCATCCCAGCGCGCCGCCGCAGTAAAATACGCCAAGAAAAGCATAGATACCGCTGCGGAACTGGGGGCGGAAGCGGTCGTCCTTCATTGCGGCCGGGTGGAGATAGCGGATAAGACGCGGGAATTGATCGAACTCTGCCGTCAGGGAAAAAGGGAGGACAGGCTGTTCGGGGAGACAAAAAGCCTGTTCATCTGCGCAAGAGAAGCGGCCGCCGGGGCCTTTTTCCCGAATACTCTCCGGAGCCTGGAAGAGTTGGAGCGCTATGCTTCTTCGCGGAAGATAAAACTCGGGATAGAAAATAGATTTTATTACAGGGAAATACCATCTTTCGAGGAGACTGCGGCGATCTTTGACCGTTTTGCCGGTTCCTGCCTCTGTTTCTGGTACGATACCGGCCACGGCCGGATCCTGGAAGATCTCGGGTTTGCCGGGCAGGGCGGTTTTCTGGAACGTTATTCTTCTTATTTAGGCGGGATGCACCTGCATAATGTCAGGAATTATCAGGACCATCTTCCTCCGGCTCTCCCCGGAGGAGAAATTGATTTCCGGGATATGCGCGTTTTTTTGCGGAATTGCCCGGTAAGGGTCATCGAAGCGCATCATCCGGCATCCGCCGCCGAGATATCCGGCTCTCTTGCTTTTCTGGAAGGGATAATCAATGGATGAAGAACTCGTCAGGAAACCGGCGGTAGCCGGGCGTTTCTATGAAGCTTCGGGGGCCGCTCTGCGCAGGCAAGTCGGGGCTTTCGTAGTCAAGGATCTTCCGAAAGAGGAGGCGATCGGCTGCATACTGCCGCACGCCGGATATATGTATTCCGGAAGTGTCGCCGGCCGTACGGTTTCCGCGCTGAAGATCAGGCCGCATCTGGTGCTTTTGGGGCCGAACCATACGGGAATGGGAGCGCCTTTCAGCGTTTCTTCCCGTCAATCCTGGGAGACCCCCCTGGGTAAATGCGAGCCGGACCGCGGGCTCGCCGACGCGCTTATCGCGGAATGCCCGTTCCTGCGGGAGGACCGGCAGGCGCATCTGGCGGAACATTCTCTGGAAGTGGAACTGCCTTTTTTTCAGTACTTCAGCGATGATTTCCGCATTCTCCCGGTCTGCATAGGCTCGGAGGATCTCGTTAAATTGCAGCAGCTCGGGCGCGCTATCGCGGCGGCGGTGGATAAGTCCGCTTCGCGCGATTCGGTGCTGATTGCGGCCAGCAGCGATATGACGCATTATGAAGACAGCCGCAGCGCCAAAGAAAAAGATGAAGCGGCGCTGGAGGCCATAGTTTCTTTTGACCCCGGAGAACTGTACCGCAGGGTCATTGAAAAAGGAATAAGTATGTGCGGTTACGCGCCGGTGATCGTTTTATTGACGGCTGCCGGGCTTTTGGGAGCGCGGCGCGCGAAAGTCGTCGCTTATTCCAACAGCGGCATGGTCAACGGGGATAACTCCAGCGTGGTCGGCTACGCCGGAGTGGTGATTTCCTGAAGCCTGCGCCGGAAAAGGACCTGAACTATGAATAACGAAGAAAAGAAGACGGTCGACGAATCCTGGAAAGAATCAGTCGAGAAGGAAAAATCGCCGCGGCCGCAGGAAAAGCCGTTTGTTCCGCCGCAGGCGGATTTCACTATTTTTGTGACCAGCCTGGCGTTGCAGGCCTCGATCGCTTTGGGGGAGGTCGCGAATCCTGTCACCGGGAAGAAAGAGGCCAATCTCTCCCAGGCCAAGTTCTTGATCGACACGCTGGCGATGATCCAGGAAAAAACATCGGGTAATCTCAATGAGGACGAGGGGCGTCTGCTGGAAGGCGCTCTTTATGAATTAAGACTGCAGTATGTGGAAAAAAACAAGTAATAAAGATCGTTCAATATCATCGGGAAAGCCAAATGCCGGCTCTGCTAAACAGCGTAAACGCGGGGAAAGCGCGGAGTTTGACAAGGATCTTCTGGATATTCTTGCCTGTCCGGCGTGCGGCGGCGGGCTTAATGCCCCTGCGGGGGAAAGTATTTCCTGCCTGGCTTGCGCCAGGAGTTACCCGCTTAAGAACGGGATCCCGGTGCTGATCATAGAAAAAGCGGTTATGCCCGCCAAGAAAAGGTAGGTTATTATGGCCGCATTAAAGAAAATCCTGGTTATACACGGTCCCAACCTGGGACTGCTGGGCAGGCGCGAGCCGGCGGTCTACGGCACCGGCACTCTGCGGGATATAAATTCCCTGCTGAAGAAAGCCGCTTCCAAAAGGAATGCCGGGTTGTCTTTTATGCAGTCAGATTATGAAGGTGAAATAGTGGAACGTATCGGGGCCGCGGCGGGTAAATTCGACGGTATCCTGATCAATCCCGCGGCTTATACGCACACCAGCGTGGCTATCCGCGACGCGATCTCTGCGGCCGGGCTGCCCTGTGTCGAGGTCCATCTTTCCAATGTTTATTCCCGCGAACAATTCCGCCATAAGTCGTTGATCAGCCCGGTGGTCAGGGGCACGGTTTCCGGTTTCGGCGCCAATAGTTACCGTCTCGGCCTGGAAGCCTTACTCGACATCCTCCAGGCAGAATGAACTTCCCGGCCCTGAAAGCCCTGCGCGAACAACTGGCGTTGAACGCCGGCTGCTCAATGTTTGTGATGAAACCGGCGAACGTTTCCTATCTGTGTTCGTATCCCTGCCGCGATTCTTTCCTGCTGGTAAGCGCAAAAGAGTGTTTTTACCTGACAGATTTCCGTTATTTCGAGGAGGCTTCGCGGGAGTTAAAAGGCTGCAAGGTGGTCAGGGTCGATTCCTCTTTGACCGCGTCCGTTCTGGAGCTTTGCCGCAGGCTGAAGATCAGGAAACTCGCGTTTGAACCGGACCATTTGACGGTGCTTTTCCACAGCCGTTTGTCGGAAGCGCTTGGTAAATATACCGGATTGCTGCCTTTGCCGGGTATTGTGGAAGGGCTGCGCCGGGTAAAATCGGCAGATGAACTCGTCAAGATAAGAAAGGCCGTGTATATAGCGGAAGAAACGCTGCGGAAAGCGTCTTCAATGCGGCTGCCGGGAAAGAGCGAAAAAGAAGTCGCCTGCGAACTGGAATTTTATATGCGCAGTCTGGGGGCCGAAGGCGCGGCTTTTGAGATCATCGTGGCTTCCGGGCCGAATTCGAGCCGGCCGCATCATTTGACCTCCGAACGCAAAATATTGAAAAATGAACCGGTATTGGTTGATATAGGAGCTGATTTCCGGGGATATAAATCCGACTTGACAAGGGTTTTCTTTTCGGGTAAAATTACTCCTCTTGAGGCGAAAGTGTATGAAACCGTGCTGACGGCGCAAAAGAAAGCTTTGGCTGCCGCGGCGGCGGGTATTGCGGCCAAGGAAGTGGATTCCGCGGCGCGCGCTCATATTGAAAAATGCGGTTACGGCGGATATTTCGGGCACAGCCTGGGGCACGGCGTGGGCCTGGATGTCCATGAACTGCCGCGGGTTTCGCAGAACGAAAGCGGCTGGCTGTTGCCGGGAATGGTATTTACGGTTGAACCGGCGGTTTATCTGCCGGGTAAGTTCGGTATCAGGATAGAGGATATGGTCCTGATCACCGGGAAAGGGGCGGAGGTACTCAGTGGCGATCTCGATAAATGAATTTAAGAACGGATTGACCGTTCTGGTAGACAATATCGTATACGCGGTGCTGGAATTCCATCACGTAAAACCCGGCAAGGGCGCGGCATTTGTGCGCGTTAAGCTCAGGAACGTGAAAAACGGCAATGTGCAGGAAATGACTTTCCGGGGTGACGAAAAGATAGAAGAAGCTTATATAGAAGAACGCAAGCTTCAATATCAGTACGTTTCGGGCGGGATGTATTATTTTATGGACCAGGATAATTTCGAGGAGATCACCATAAACGAAAAGGATATGGGAGATAAGACAAAATTCCTCCTGGACAATATAGAGGTCACGGCCTGTTTCTTCAAGAATGAAGTGCTTACGGTGAATCTTCCCAATTTCATAGAAGTGAGAATAAAACATACCGAACCCGGAATTAAAGGCGATACCGCCAAAGGCGGTACCAAGCCGGCGGAAATAGACACCGGGGCGGTAGTTCAAGTGCCGCTTTTTATCGAAATCGGCGACGCAATTAAAGTCGATACCCGCAGCGGCGGATACGTGGAACGTATAAACAAGTAATGTTTAAGCCGCGCTCCGGAAAGGCAGGTGCCAGATGAATATAAAAGAGATCAAGGATATGGTCAGCCTGATGAACGAAAACGGCCTTGTCGAACTTGAGATCGAGAAGGAAGGGATGCGCATCCGTCTCAAAAAAAGCGGCGCGCTCTCGGAAGGTTACCAGGGCCCGATCGTGATAGAGAAGGAAAAGACAAGCGACGCGCCCCAGGTCAAGGAATCGCCGCTGCCTGCCGGCAAGGCTCCCGCGGGCAACACCATAGAGATAAAATCGCCGATGGTCGGGACTTTCTACAGGGCCCCGTCCCCCGAAGCCCCTCCTTATGTCGAGGCCAACCAGCCGCTTGACGTAGGGCAGGTGATCTGCATTATCGAAGCGATGAAACTGATGAACGAAATTAAATCGGAAATCAAAGGCCGGATCGTCGAGATCCTGGTGGGTAACGCCGAGCCGGTGGAATTCGGCCAGCCGTTATTCCTGATCGAGCCTCTTTAGTGCGCTGTGACAAAGATTATTAATACACAGCGCCAGAGTCCGCCAACGCTTCAATGGCGGACGGTCTACTCTCGACTTTCGATTTTCAAATACTAAGAAAACCTTTGCAATAGTGTACTAAAAACCGCTGAAAATGTTCTCAAAGATACTGATCGCTAACAGGGGCGAGATCGCCCTGCGCATAATCCGCGCCTGCCGTGAACTCGGTATAAAGACCGTTGCCGTCTTTTCCGAGGCGGACAGGAATTCCCTGCATGCGCGTATGGCCGACGAGTCGATCTGCATAGGAAAAGCCGCCAGTTCCGGCAGTTACCTGAATATTCCCGCCATAATCAGCGCAGCCGAGATCGCGGATGTCGAAGCGATACATCCCGGTTACGGCTTCCTTTCGGAAAACTCCCATTTCGCGGAGATTTGCGAATCCTGTAAAATAACTTTTATCGGCCCCACCACGGAAAATATCCGTTTAATGGGGGATAAGATGGTAGCGCGGCTTTCTATGCAGAAAGCCGGCCTGCCGATCGTTCCGGGAAGCACGGCCGTTATCGAGAAAAAAGAAGAAGCGGTAAAGATCGCCAAGAAGATCGGCTATCCGGTGATAATCAAGGCGGCTTCCGGAGGCGGAGGCAAGGGGATGCGCATCTGCCACAACGATATAAGCCTGATGAGCAGCTTAATGGTGGCCCAGCAGGAAGCAGACAAGAATTTCGGCAATCCCAACGTTTATATAGAAAAATACATCGAAAAACCGCGGCACATCGAAATACAGCTGCTCGCCGATAAATACGGAAAAACGCTTTATCTGGGAGAACGCGACTGCAGCATTCAGCGCCGGCACCAGAAATTGCTCGAGGAATCGCCTTCCCCGGTTGTGGACGCCAAGCTGCGCAAAAGGCTCGGGGAACTCGCCGTCAAAGGCGTCAAGTCCGTTAATTACGTCAGCGCCGGCACGATGGAGTTCCTGCTTGATTCGCACAATAATTTTTATTTTATGGAGATGAACACCCGCATACAGGTCGAACATCCGGTCACGGAAATGGTCACCGGGATAGATTTGATAAAAGAACAGTTGAAAATAGCCTGCGGGGAGAGATTAGCGATGCACCAGGATGATATCAGGCTTTGCGGCGCGGCCATTGAATGCCGTATTAACGCCGAGGATCCGGAAAAGAACTTTATGCCCTGCCCGGGAAAAATAGAGACCCTGCTTCTTCCCGGAGGGCCGGGGATACGCGTGGACACGCATATTTACCAGGGATACGAAATAAGCCCGCATTATGATTCCCTGGTGGCCAAGGTCATCGCGCACGGCAGGAACCGGCAGGAGGCGATCAGGATCATGCAGCGCGCCTTGAGCGAATTTACCATCGCTCCGATAAAAACGACCATTCCTTTTCACCAGCGCCTGCTGGAAAACCCGCTTTTTCTCAAAGGGGACATTTCCACTCATTTTGTGCAGGATATGTATAAAGAAGGGAAAGCGGAGGAGTAATGCATAGAGAAGAATCCAGCCTTGACCTCGGAACGATAAAGATACACAAGAACGTCATCGCCTCTATCGCTTCCCTGGCCGCGACCGAGATAGACGGCGTCAAGAAGATCGGCAAGGATTTCAAGATGGGGCTTTGGGAATTGATCGGCAAGAAAAGTTATTCTTCCATAAAAGTGCTCATCGACAAGAACGATGAGGTGAGAGTGGAATTACCGCTGGTGGTGAAATATAATTATAACGTGCCGGAAGTGGCCAACAAGGTGCAGGAAAACGTCCGTAACGCCCTGGAAAAGATGACCAATCTTACCGTGCGCAATATCAATGTCGCCGTTCAGGGGATAGAAAAAGACGATACCTCCGGAAGGCACGATTAAGGATCACCCTGGATTCCGGTATTCCCGGAAGAAAAATGGGAGGTGGCTGAATGAGGTTCTTTACTTCGCTGGGGATCATTTTTTACGCTACGGTATTGATTATCATCGGCGCGGGACTGATCATTTATTCTCTGAATATGTTCCAGCCGCAGCAGATCGGCGATTTCCTGATCTATCTGCAGTCCGGCCTGAATACCCGCCTTATCGTCGGCCTCTCCGGCCTGCTGCTCATCCTGATCAGTTTTTCATTCGCCCAGCTTATCCTGGGGCGTTTTCAGAGCGAGAAGACCATAGCTTTCACCACCCCTTCCGGAGAAGTTACCGTGGCCTTGACGGCTGTGGAGGATCTGATCCGCAGGATCACTTCGCTCCTGCCGGAGATACGCGAACTGCGCCCCGACGTTATCGCCGGTAAAAAAGGCATTATGGTGGCTTTGCGGGTGATCCTGAAATCGGAGGCGAACATTCCGGAACTGACCGCCAGGCTGCAGGAATTGACTAAGTCCAAGATCCAGAGCGCCCTCGGCATAGAAGAGCAGATAAATATACGCATACATATCGCGAAAATAGTCACCAGCGAGGAAAAAGACAAAAAGCGTAAGTCGCAGCAGCTGGAAACATCCGATCAGCAGGCAAGCCTGCCTTACAGCGGATACGGAAGGCTTTAATAAAAACGGGTTCTGGGTGTTGGGTTTTAGGTTCTGGTAAAATACGCACAACATTATAGCCAATACATTGTTATAATAGGTGTAAGCGCAACACAACGGAGGATAGGGAAATGAAGAAAGTGGGAATTCTTACCGGCGGGGGCGACTGCCCGGGACTTAATCCAGTGATCAGGGCGGTGGTACGCAAAGGCTTGCTTGAAGGTTATGAAATAACCGGAATAAAGAACGGGTGGAAGGGGCTGATCGAGAACGACACGATGCCTTTGACGATAGATACCGTTTCCGGGATCCTGCCTAAAGGCGGGACAATCCTGGGGACCAGCCGCACCAATCCATATAAAAAAGAGAACGGCGTGCAGAAGGTCAAGGAGAACTTCGCCAAGATGGGCCTGGACGCTTTGATCGCCGTGGGGGGCGAAGATACTTTGGGCGTTGCCGCCAAGCTTTTCAAGGACGGCATCAATGTGGTCGGCGTGCCGAAAACCATAGATAACGACCTTTCCTGCACCGATTACACTTTCGGTTTCGACACCGCCCTGAACGTGGCCACGGAGTGTATCGACCGTCTGCATACCACCGCGGAAAGCCACCACCGCATAATCGTCGCCGAAGTTATGGGAAGGCACGCCGGGTGGATAGCGGTTGAAGCCGGGATCGCCGGAGGCGCGGATGTGATCCTTATCCCGGAACTGCCCATCGACCTCGATGAAGTCTGCGCGATAGTCAATAAACGGCACCAGAGAGGAAAGACCTTCAGTATCGTCGTGGTGGCCGAAGGCGCCCAGTTCAAAGAAGGGACTTTCGTCACCCAGGAACAGAAACTCGACGATTTCGGCCACGTGCGTCTGGGCGGCATCGGCGAGATACTCGGCCAGGAGATCGAAAAACGCACCGGTTTCGAGACCAGGGTGAGCGTTCTCGGGCACATACAGCGCGGCGGTTCCCCGACGGCGTTCGACCGGGTGCTCGGCACCAGGTTCGGCGTCAAAGCCGTTGAACTCCTGAAAGACAGGAAATTCGGCCGTATGGCGGCGCTGGCGGGAAATAAAATAGTGGATGTGCCGCTTAGCGACGCTGTGAAGGAATTGAAGACAGTGGATAAAGAGTTCTACGATATCGCCAAAGTATTTTTCGGGTAGAGATATGAGAGAACAGATAAAGGATATTTTCCTGGAAAGCATACGCATCAAGGAAGAAATGATGCGCAATGAGATCCCGCGCATTATCGAGATCGCCGAGATGACCATTTCCAGCCTTAAAAAAGGCGGGAAACTGCTTATTTTCGGCAACGGCGGTTCAGCCGCGGACAGCCAGCACATCGCGGCCGAGTTCGTGGGCAGGTTCCAGAAGGACAGGCCCGCGCTGCCGGCGTTGTCGCTGACGGTCAACACCTCGGTGCTCACGGCGGTGGCCAACGACTACAGTTACGAAACGGTATTTTCCCGGCAGATCGAAGCCCTCGGCCATAAGAATGACGTGGCTATCGGCATTTCCACCAGCGGCAAGGCGAAGAACGTTGCCGCCGCCATACGCCAGGCGAAGAAAATGGGAATGCAGACGGCGGCGCTTACCGGAGGCGACGGCGGGGAACTGGCGAAAATACCGGATGTCTGTATCGTGGTCCCGTCCATGGTCACGGCCCGCATACAGGAAGCGCACATCACCATCGGGCACATTATATGCGAGATAGTAGAACACCGGTTTTTCTTCAATCAAAAATAAAGGATATCGCCGGGCTTCTCCCGTTTGCGGCGGAAGTAAAGGCTTCCGGCGGGAAAATAGTTTTTACCAACGGCTGTTTTGATATCCTGCATTACGGACACGCCCTGTATCTGCAGGAGGCGGCGGCGCTGGGCGATATTCTGGTGGTCGGCATAAATACCGATGATTCGGTGCGCCGCCTAAAGGGTAAAAGCAGGCCGGTCGTCCCGCAGCAGTACCGGGCGGCCCTGGTCGCCGCTCTGCAAAGCGTGGATTTCGTGGTCCTGTTCGACGAAGACACTCCGTATAATTTGATCAAAGCCCTTTCGCCGGATGTGCTGGTAAAAGGCGGCGACTGGCGCAAAGAGGACATAGTCGGGTCGGATATCGTAGAAGCGCGCGGAGGCAGAGTAGTGCCGCTTAAATTCGTGGAAGGGTTTTCCACTTCTTCCATAATAGATAAAATTGTCCAGTCTTACGCTAAACAATAAACAGGGTATCGAGCGCATACTTGACGCCAATATCAACCGGCTCAAAGAAGGGCTGCGAGTCTGTGAGGAGATCTTTCGTTTTATTCTGGATGACCGCCGGCTTACCGGAGAATTGAAATCGGCGCGGCATAGCGTAGATCTGCTGGCCCTGCGTCTAAACCGGGGCGGGTCTCTGATGCGCAGCCGTTTCAGCGGCGGGGATGTGGGCAGAACGCTTTCCGCTTGCGGCGAATTCAGCCGCGGATCCTGCCGGGATATTTTTTGCGCCAATATTCAAAGAGTAAAAGAATCTCTGCGCGTCCTGGAGGAATTTTCCAAACTTAAGGACGCCCGGGCCGCCGCAGGCTTTAAAAAGGCGCGTTATCGCGTATATGAGATCGAGAAAAGAGCGGTCTTAAAACTCGCTGCTCTGCGTCCTGATAGACAGGCGGGTTTGCGCGGACGGGGATATGCTTACGCCGGCGTAAAGGCCCGGAAGCGCGGGCCAGGCAAAGCTCAGGGATAATCCATTTCCCGGAGATGAAGTGAATGTTTACAGCTATGCTTAAGAAGGGACAGCAATTATGATCTCGGAACTGGAAGCCGCGTTAAAAGGAAAAACGACGAAGCTGTTGAAAAAGACGGCTTCGCTGGAGAAAGTCCCGGCAGCGCAGCTTTTGAAGCGCGTCGCGCGGGGGACCGCGGTGATCCCGCGCAATAACGGACGCAATTTCGATAAACCCTGCGCCATCGGCGAAGGGCTAAGGACAAAAATAAACGCCAATATCGGCACGTCCACCGATAAGATCAACCTGAAAAAAGAACTGTTAAAGCTGGAACTGGCGGTCCGCCTGGGCGCCGACGCGGTGATGGATCTAAGCGAAGGCGGAAAATTGCCGCAGATCCGCAGGGAACTGTTGAAGAACTGCCCGGTGCCTTTCGGCACCGTTCCAGTTTATGAGATGGCCGCGCTTTCCGATAAAAAATGCTGCAGCCCGCTGAAGTTCAGCGCGGATGATATGCTCAAGGTCCTGGAATCGCAGGCGCGCGACGGTGTGGACTTTTTTACCATTCACGCCGGCGTTACCCTGGAGAATATCGGGGCATTGAAGAAGAAACGCAGGATCCTGCCGGTGGTTTCCCGGGGAGGCGCGATCATCACGGCCTGGATGCATATGCACCGCAGGCAGAATCCTTTCTACGAGTATTTTGACAAAATCCTGGATATCGCATATAATTATGACATCACTTTGAGCCTGGGGGACGGTTTAAGGCCCGGTTCTATCCTGGACGCGACTGATGCCGCCCAGATCGGGGAGTTGAAAACCCTCGCGGAACTGGCTTTGAGAGCCAGGCGCAGGAATGTGCAGGTAATGATCGAGGGACCGGGGCACGTCCCGTTGAACGACATCGCGCGCAATGTCCGTTTACAGAAGAAGATATGCCGCGGCGCGCCTTTTTACGTCCTGGGCCCGCTGGTGACCGATATCGGTGCCGGTTACGACCATATCACCGGGGCCATAGGCGGGGCGATCGCCGCCGCCAACGGCGCGGATTTTCTCTGTTATGTGACTCCGGCGGAGCATCTGCGTCATCCCAGCGTGGAGGATGTCAGGGACGGGGTCGTCGCTTCTAAAATAGCCGCGCACGCCGCGGATATCGCCAAAGGCATCCCGCAGGCGATGCAGCCGGACCGGCAGATGTCGCTGGCCAGGGCGCGTATGGACTGGAAAGCTCAATTGAGGCTTTCGCTGGACCCGGAAAAAGCGGAGAATTACCGTAAGTCGTCTATGCCGGGGATTTCCGAAGTTTGCACAATGTGCGGTAAATATTGTTCGATCAGGCTGGTAAAACGCTGTTTGAAATAATCAAGTTCAGCGGGGCTGGACCCGCGGTTCCCAGAGCGTAATACTGCGCGGTTTTCTGGCCGCGTATGTATAAGATTTATGCGGGTGTAATTCAGTGGCAGAATAACAGCTTCCCAAGCTGTGTATGGCGGTTCGATTCCGCTCACCCGCTCTTTTTCTTTCCTTGCAGATGCGGACAAAATCAAGAAAAAATATCCCTTTCGGCGCCCTCTGCCTTTATCCGGTAATCTTTTCTTTATGCGTCTTTTACCTTAGCGGCTGTTCGACGCTCCCCCGGACCGGTGAAGTTCTTCCGGCGGCCGGCGCATTGCCCGGTAAATATCATAAAATAGTCAGGGGAGAGACCATTTGGCAGATCTCCCGCCGGTATTCCCTGCCTATGGAAACGTTGATCAAGGTCAACAATATTTCGGAGACCGAAAGTATAAAAGAAGGCCAGTTATTGTTCATACCCGGGGAAGTCCGTTCTGCGGATACCGCGCCTGCCGAACCTCTCCCTGCGCAGACACAGTCGGCGTCTGAAGAGGATTTCTGCTGGCCTTTAAAAGGGAAAGTCCTTTCTTCCTACGGACAGTATTACAAAGGTATGCTTAATAAAGGCGTCAACATACAGGCGCCCCGTTATACTCCGGTAGTGGCGGCCCGCAGCGGAAAAGTGGTTTTTTCCTCTTCCGGGTTCTACGGTTTCGGCAAAGTGCTGATAATCTCTCACGGCGAAGGACTGGCCACCGTATACGGCAGGAATTCGGAATTGCTGGTCAAGAAGGGCGAATATATCAAGAAAGGGACAGTCATTGCCAGGGTGGGGCGCGCAGGCAGGGACAAATCCTCTTATTTGCATTTTGAAATAAGGAAAGGACAGATCGCCCAGAATCCTTATTTTTACTTGCCAGGTTGATTACTCTATATATAATAAAGAGATACTTAAGTGATTGAGAACCCGATCGTTTATAGACTGTCGTAAATCATGAAAGAAGAATTATTCTGGGATAGACAGGAATATCTGGATATCCTGGCTAAGCGTATTAGAGATTTCAGGGAAGGGTACCGTCAGAACATTGCCGTGATCGGTTATGAACTGTCGGGAAAGACTTCTCTTGTGCGCGCCCTGCTGGATAAATGCCAGGACGGCAGGCTGATCATTCTCTACCTGGAGACCAGGCCGGAGACTTTCGAAGGCTTCGCGCGGCGTTTCATCGGCGCGCTGCTCTATAATTTCCTTTCCGCCGGCGTCATCCCCGTAAAAGAAGATGTGGATTTTCTTATCGCCAAGGCCGAAAAATATATACCACGCACCTCCGCGGGCATAAAAAGCCTGCTTTCCGGAATAAAGAACAAACGCTGCAAAACCTCTTTTTTCTCCGCATTGCTTTCCCTGCTTGACACTATCACCGAAGAGACCGGAAAATCATGCGTGGTGGTCCTGGACGAGTTCCTCGGCCTGGAAAAGACCGGCATAAAAAATCTCTATTCCGAATGGTCTAAAAAGCTGATAATGCAGAAAAAAGTAATGTATATTATAGTCAGTTCTTCCGTTTCCCGGACGAAAGAAGTGCTGGCGAAAGATCTTTCCCTGCTGTTCGGCAATTTCGAGACGGTGTTCGTGGAGAATTTCGATAACGATACCAGCGAGGCTTATCTTTCCGCGCGTTTCCGGGGGACAAAACTTCCGGAGAGCGGGTGGACCAATTTTCTGGTGCATTTCACCGGCGGCTCGCCGTTCTATCTTACCGCCGTGAGCGAAGCGGTAATTAAATCTCCCGGCGCGGGCCTGGTGGAGATCCTGGAGAATCTGATGTGCGAACCGTGCGGGATACTCTTCCAGAGATATTCCGCCGCTATAGAGAAGCTTTCCTTGTCCGTCTGCGGACGGGATTACGTGCAGCTGCTGCATTTGATCTCCAGCGGGCATAATAAGATCCGCGATATCGTGCATATACTGGGAAAGAACCGCGGCGAATTGAACAGCCGGATCAATTATCTGCTGGATAACGACATCGTGGTCAAGATCGGGGAGTTCCTGCAGGTAACGGACAGGATGTTCAGTTTCTGGCTGAAGTTCGTCCACCGCGGCAAAAATCTTTCTTTTTCCCCGGATGACCGGACCCAGAGGGAAGAGTTCCGCTGCAGGCTGAAGGCAGACATAAAGGAATTCATCACGGACACCCGTAAACCGGTGCAGGAACGCGTGACCGAGCTTCTCGGCCTATTCCAGGACGATGTTATACAGATCGAACGGAAAAAGATCCGGCTTACCCAATTCCGCGAAATTAAATCCTTGGAATTCGGCGGCGGGGGGGTCAAGGACGGGCTGATCGGCAGGTCGGGGGACGCGTTATGGATCATGGGATTCAAGAATGAACCGGTTACCGAGGAGGATATCGCGGCCTTTGCCAAGGAATGCCGGAAATACCGGAATAAACTCGACAAAAAAATAGTGGTGGCGCTTCAGGATATTGAGACCAATGCCCGCTTGCGGGCTCTGGAAGAAAAGATCATCACCTGGAACCTCGAGAATATAAACCAGTTATTTGATATTTTTCATCGTCCGCGGGTGGTAATGCGCTGTTAAATAAGTTCTTTAAACAGCGCATAGAGCAATCGAGAATCGAAAATCGAAAATAGATAGAAAAGAAACGTTTCAGTTGCGGTCAAATCTCGACTTTCGATTTTCAAATACTAAGAAAACTTTTGTAACAATGTGGTAGTGCGCTGTTAAATAAGTTCTTTAAACAGCGCACAGAGCCTGCCGAGCCTGAATGGCGGACGTAGCCTCGCCAACGCATCAGTGGCGGGCGATCTAATTTAGATTTCCGATTATCAGAAACCTGTCCAATATGTGGTAGTTTGACGCATCTTTGTGAGAGTAAGCGCCTATGAAAATAGTGGTTATTGCCGATACGCATATCACCAGTGGAATTGTTCCCCCATATCTCTTGAGGATCGCCGGGCAGGCTGATATGCTTATCCACGCAGGTGATCTGGTGCAGATGGGGGTGCTAAAAGAATTAAAGGCGGTATGTCCGGATGTGCGCGCCGTCTGCGGCAATATGGACAGGGAAGATATCAGCGGTAAACTGCCTCTCAAGCTGGTCATAGAAATGCAGGGGGGGATCAAGATCGGGGTGATGCACGGCTGGGGGGCCCCGGCAGGCCTGCTGGATATAGTCGAATCGGAATTCCGCGGCAAAGGGATGCAGATGGTCATTTACGGGCATTCGCATTCTCCCTCCCGGACGGAAAGGAACGGCACCATATATTTTAATCCCGGCAGCCCCACGGACAAAATATACGCTCCGTATAATTCTTACGGCGTGATCGAAATAAAGAACGGCATTGAAGCCAGGATCGTGCGCATATGAACGATATGAAAAAACTCTGGGCCCCTTGGAGGACCGCTTACCTGCGGCCGCTGTCCGGGCGGCGCAGCGGCAAAAAATGTATTTTTTGCGCGGCCATAGCCGCACCGGAAAAAAAGATGGTGGTCAGCGTTAATAAAAAGGCGTTTTCCGTGCTTAATATCTACCCATATAATAACGGGCATATTATGGTTGCTCCCAGGCGGCATATAGCGGATATCGGCGGATTGAGCGAAGAAGAGGTTTTTTGCCTGTTCGCGATGCTTAAAGAAACACGCGCCTTGCTCTCTGAAAGGCTCGGGCCGGACGGTTTTAATATCGGCATTAATGAAGGCCGCGCGGCCGGCGCCGGCGTCCCGGGGCATTTACATATACATATAGTGCCGCGCTGGAACGGTGATACCAATTTTATGCCTGTAACCGGCGGAATAAAAGTGATCTCCCAGTCTTTGAAAGAGTTACTGCGGTTATTGAAGAAAAAATGAGCGATTTCGTGAATAAAGAAAAGACGGAAGACCTTCTGCTTGCTCCTTACGCTATGAAAAGCGGGCATAGCAGGGGAAGGCTGCATCACGAGCGGGAACATCCGTATCGATCCGCCTATCAACGGGACAGGGACAGGATCGTCCATTCCGCCGCCTTCAGACGCCTGGAATACAAGACGCAGGTGTTCGTAATTCACGAAAGCGATTATTACCGCACACGGCTGACGCATACCATTGAGGTCTCGCAGATAGCCCGCACGATAGCCGGCGTGCTGCGGCTCAACCAGGACCTGGTGGAAGCGATCGCCCTTGCGCACGATGTCGGTCATACACCCTTCGGGCACGCGGGGGAAGATGTTTTGAACGAACTGATGCGTAAGCAGGGCGGATTCAACCATAACCGCCACGGTCTGCGGGTAGTGGATGAATTGGAAGATAAATACCCGGATTTTCCGGGATTGAACCTTACCTATGAGGTCAGGGAGGGGATAATCAGGCATTCCACGGCATTCGATAAAGCCGAGAAGGTCAAAGGTTTTCCGGCCAATGAAGCGCCCTCGCTGGAAACACAGGTGGTGGATATCGCCGATGAGATCGCCTATGATAACCACGACCTCGACGACGGCCTCACTTCCGGGCTGATAAACGAGGAAGAACTTGAAAAATTGCCGATATGGGATAAAATGTCATCTGGGGTAAGCGCAAGGGGGCAGGGCGCCCCTGACGGGCAGAAGCGTAAATACCTGGCGATCCGTTCTTTGATCAATATGCAGGTCACCGATCTTATAGAAGCCACCCGCCGGCGCATCGCGGATATGCGTCTGAAGGACGAAAGGGATGTGCGCAAGGCAAAAGAGAAAGTGGTTGTTTTCAGCGGCGTGATGCTTAAGCTGCGCCGGCCCCTGCGTGAATTTCTGATGGATAATCTTTACCATCATTACCGGGTTATGCGTATGAGCAATAAAGCCAGGCGTTTCATAACCGAGCTTTTTGATCTTTACATAAAGAGCCCCGAACAACTGCCGTCGGCAGAACAAAAGAAAATAAGCGTTTACGGAAAAAGACAGGTCGTCTGCGATTACATCGCGGGTATGACAGACAGGTACGCACTGGATGAATACAAGAAGTTATTTGACCCCTACGAAAAAGTATAAGACCCTGATGTCGTCGATCCACAGCATTTACCGGCTGGTGAACGCGACGTACGAACAGAAAGAATTGATCATCCGGCTAAGCAGGCTTATCTGCCAGATATTCAATTCACGTTACTGCCTGATCATACTGCTGGACCAGAATAAGAAGTACTCCGTTTTTAAATGCCTCGCCAGCGAACGGAAAAAATACATACACGACAAAAGAATAAAAATAACCAACCCTTTGGAAAAAAGGATAATACGCAAGTCTTCGTCGGTCAGGAAGGGCTGGCTGCTGGCTATCCCGCTGATAGGAGACGACCTGCTGGGGATGATGATACTCAAACGTTACCGTAACGACGTTCCCTTCGACAATTTCGACCAGGAGATGCTGACTACGGTAGCGGAACAGGCGGTGATCGGGATACGTAACCTGCAGCTTTACGAAGAACAGCAGAAAGTGGTCCTGGGAAGCATCAAATCCCTGGTAACTCTCCTGGATATGCGGGTGCCCCAGGAATACACTCATTCTCCGCATTTCAGCAGGATGGTCATCGCCATTGCCGAACAGATGCATCTGGACCATAAACAGATCGAAAGCCTTAAATACGCCAGCCTGCTGCACGATACCGGAAAAATAGATATCCCCCAGGAAATACTTTCCAAGACGACCAAACTTACCGCCCGCGAATTCACGATCATAAAAAAACATCCTTTGAAGGGCGCGCAGATACTGCGTCCGCTGCAGATACTGAAGCCGGCGGTGCCGATCATTATGCATCATCACGAGAAATACAACGGCACCGGCTATCCTTCCAGGCTGAAAAAAGGCCAGATCCCGCTCGGAGCGAGGATCATGGCGGTCGCGGACGCCTTTGAAGCGATGGTCTACGGCCGGCCCTACCGGGAGAGAAAAGACATCAATTCCGCCATACGCGAGATAAAGAGTAAAAGCGGCACCCAGTTCGACCCCAAGGTAGTTGATGCTTTCCTGAAGATCGCGAAGAAGTTCAAGACAAAAAAATACTTGCAAAACACTAAATAACTTATATATAATAAGAGTTTAACCATTTCACCGGAAATGTTTCGCTCCGGAATATCCGAGGATATGGAAAAAGAACAGTTAGAGTTGTTTTCCGGCACTGAAAGTCCGGGCGGCGGCGAAACGAAAGTTTCCGGAGCGTTCCGGCAGTATCTGCGCGCTTACGAGAAGACTGTTCTTTTCGCGATCCTTTTGCTGGCGGTTTCGGTGGTATCGTTCATTGCCGGAGTGGAAAAAGGCAAGACCGCGGTGCTTAAGCGGCTGGCTGTTTTAAGACAGCAGCAGTTATCCGCGGCGAGTGCCGCTGCATCTGCGGCCGCGCCAGGGCAACGTATTCTTTCCCAGCCGCAGGCATCATCCGGGAACGCTGTGCCTGCCGCGCAGCGCCGGACGGCAGTTCTTGCGCCCGTTAAACCGCTTGCGGCGGTTCCTGCGGCGCAAAGCAGCGCTCCCCAGCTTTCTAAACCTTTGCCGCGCATTTCCGGCAAGTATACGGTACAACTGGCGAGTTACCGTTCCAGAGAGCAGGCGTTGAAAGACGCACAAGTGCTGCAAAAGAAAGGTTTGTCGCCGGCGGTGCTTTATATGCGGCCGTTTTATGTGCTCTGTTCGGGAAGTTTTCAGGATAAACGCACAGCCGATCTGTGGTGTTTAAAGATAAAAAAACAATATCGTGATTCTTATGTAAGGAGGTTGTGAGAAATGTCTATTCATCCGTCGTTAAGATCAGCGGGGCAGGACACCAAACAGCGTTCGGTGCTGAAAAGGACAGAACGTTTGAAGATGATGCTTTCCAAGAACCAGTGGAAGGAAGGCGACCGCGTTTGCGGATTACCCAAGATAAAAACAGTGAAGATCAGGATCAAGAAGGAAAAGGTAGCTAAAACCGCGGACGCAACGGCTGCCGCAGCGGCACCTGCCGCCGGCGCCGGAAAGACGGCCGCAAAGGCCCCTGAAAAGAAATAATATGCCGTCATTAATTGTCTTGAAATCCCGGCTGTTGAAGGCCTGCAGTGTCGGGTTTATTCTTTGCCTGGCGCCGGCTGTTTCTTTGCCGGTATACGCGGCCGGCGGGGACGCGGCTGTGGCCGCGGCGCCTGCGGAAGAGTTTCCCTTTAGCGGGGAAGTGACCGCGGACGGGATCAACTTGAGGGCCGATTCCACCACAACTGCGGAGGTGATCTGCAGGCTGGATAAAGGCGCTGCGATAGAGGTTATTTCCGGGCTTTACGGCTGGTATAAAGTGCGCCTTCCGGATACTGCTCCCAGTTATATCAGGGCGGATATGGTTTCTCCGGTGGAGGAAAAGACGGCTAATTTCACTCCGCAGGAACCGGCTGCTCCGAGGTTTAACGCCCTTAAGGTGGAACGCGACCGCGTCAATATCCGTCTGCGCCCGGATGAGTCTGCCCCGATAGTAGGCCGCGCGTCTAAGAACGAGATACTTAATTTTACCGCTTTGCAGAACAACTGGTACCGCATCAAGCCGATAGCGGGCAGTTACGGCTGGGTGCACGCGAGTTTTGTCCGTAAAGCGTCCGTTAAAACGCTGCCGGCCGCACCGCTCAATAATGAGCAGGCTGTTTCCGGCAAAACCGCGGAGAATTCCGTTCAACCGGCGTCTTCGGAAAAGTTTATTTCCCCTGATAATGCGCCTGCGGCGAAACCCGCTCCCGATCCGCTTTACGGAACACCCTGCGTATACGAAGGTATAATCAAACCGTACGGGATGGTTTTTAAACGCCCGGCGACTCACAAACTGGTAACTCCGGAAAAGAAAATATACCTTTTAAAAGGGGACAGGCAGAGCCTTAACGCTCTGGTGAACCGCAAAGCTAAAGTTACCGGCAGGACCGCAGAACCTGCTTCCGGCGGCATTCCGGTGATCGAAATAGTGAAGATCGAGGCCGTAGATTGAACCCGTTGTCTTTACTGCTTTCATTTTCCCTGTTACTGGCGGCAATGACCCTGCATGAATTCGCCCACGCCTGGGTAGCTTATAAATTCGGCGACCAGACCGCCAGGCTTTCCGGCAGGCTTACTCTGAACCCTCTTGCGCATATCGACCCCGTAGGCACGGTGATTATCCCGCTGCTTTTTTTCTTCAGCACCGGGGGAAGATTTGTTTTCGGCGCGGCAAAACCGGTGCCTATAGATTACCGGATGCTTAAGAATCCCGCCAGGGACGTTATTCTTATCGGCGCCAGCGGCCCGCTCGTGAATATAGGCGCGGCTTTCCTTAGCGCGGGGGTCCTGCGCCTGCTTCCTCAAGGTACTCTTTTAAGCCTGATCTTAATGCACTTTGTGATGATAAATCTGGTGCTGGGTATCTTTAATCTTATTCCTTTGCCTCCGCTGGACGGTTCCCGGGTGCTTGCCGGGTTCCTGTCTCCGGCGGCTGCCGCCAGGTATGCGTTGATAGAGCCGTACGGGTTCATAATCATCATCCTGCTTTCAATGATCGGGGCATTCGATTACGTGATCTGGCCGCTGGTCAGGCTCATAGCCGGGTTCCTTATATGAAGACTATAAACGTCGATCTCGGGAAAAGAAGCTATAAAATATTAGTGGGGCCGGGCGTCATCTCCGGGTTAGGCCGTTGCCTGCGGGCCCTCGATGCCGGGGACACCGCCTGCGTCGTCACCAACGCGCGAATCAGAAGATTCTGCGGACGGACTGTTTCCGCGGCCCTGAAAAAAGCCGGCTGCGGCGTTTATTTTCATAATATACCGGACAGCGAGCTCGGTAAGTCCTGGGAGTGCGCCGCCGGGATAGTCAACGGGCTGGCGGAACGCAGCGGTAAGGGCAGGGTATTCGTAGTCGCCTGCGGGGGAGGGGTGGCCGGCGACGTTTCCGGGTTCGCCGCCTCGGTATATAAAAGAGGCGTGCCTTTCATTCAGATCCCCACCACTTTGCTCGCCCAGGTGGATTCGGCCATAGGAGGGAAGAACGGCGTGGACCTGGAAACGGGCAAGAATCTCGCCGGGACTTTTTACCAGCCGAAGATAGTTATCAGCGATATAAACTTTCTGCTTTCTCTCGATGACCGGCAGTTGAATTCCGGAATAGGCGAGGTCATCAAATACGGCCTGATCGCCGGCCCTGAATTGCTGGATTTTCTGGAGAATGAACGCGGAGCCGTTCTAAAGCGGGATAAGAACGCTTTGGAATTCATAGTGTCCCGTTGTTCCGCTCTCAAGGCCGCTTATGTGCGCAGGGATGAATATGATACAGGCGAAATACGTATGGCCCTTAATTTCGGGCACACTTTCGGGCACGCGCTGGAAGCCGCTTGTAAATTCCGGGGTTATAATCACGGAGAAGCCGTCGGCTGGGGAATGTCCTGCGCCTTGAAGGTCAGCGAAAAACTCGGCGTTCTGAAAGACAATCGTCTGCGCCGGAGAACGGAAGAACTTCTGCGGGCTTACCGTTTGCCGGTCAAAGTCCGCGGCGTTGATCCGATTTCCCTGATCGCCGCTTTCAGCAAAGACAAGAAATTCATCGGCGCGGTCAACCGTATGGTGCTTCTGGAAGGCGCCGGCAGGACAAAAATAGAAAGAAATATTTCTTTGCGACTGATCAGGGAAATTTTAAGCGCAGGGATTGTTAACTAAAGCAAAATCCGGAATGGATCCTTGACATAAAACAATTGATAAAGTATACTGACTTATAAGATGCCACGGATTCAATAAGCCTCTTCGCTTATTGGCCCGTGGTTTTTTTATGCGGATGCATAAATAGTCAGCCTAAAAAGGAGTAAAAAATGTACGGGAAATACTTAACGGGGCTCATAACTACCTTAACGTTAGCAACTTTCGGGATACTGCCGGTGCCGGTCTGCGCTTGGAATAATACTTCTATATCCAGCACCGCAAGCTTGGCGGTACAGGAAAGTTCCGGAGGACAGAATGGTTGGACAGCTTCCGGGAGTAATATCGAAAGCCAGGGGTCATTAGCGAGCGTTTTTGCCGGTTTAAATCTGTCCGTGGATGTAAGCGCGATCCCGTCAACCTATATTACTGCGTTGAGCACTAATGTTGAATTCCCCACATATTCGGTAGGGAAGAGTATGATCATCTCCGGAACCGTCACTCCGGAAACGAATACGCAAGGTATATCGGTTGCCTGGCGAGGTGGAATATATCAGGCCGATAGTTCGACTTCTGTAAAAGCGATTTGTTCCTGGGATAAACTTAACAATGAAATTAACGGCTTGACAATAGAAAGCGCTGACGCGGGAAAAGTTATCTACAATATAAGATCTCTCGGTAATAATTTATTTGGCTGCACGGGCGGCACCGATAAAGATACGGTCATTTGGAATTCGGATACTTCCTACGGCATTTCTACTTCAAACCGAATAGGCGGTTCCGGCACTGAACCTTATATTAATTTAAATAGCGATACGGCAACAGTAGCTGTGAATGCCTATAATCCCGAAAACGGCAAACTTACATCTTCGATTCAGGTTCAATTGAGCGAGAACTCCGAGATACAAAAAATAACCTTTCTGGGATATGATAACTCCGAGAAAGCCTACGTTATCGGTTACTTGAAAGTGAACGCCGACTCCGAAGTGAATTTAACGGCGAAGATCGCCGGAGACGGGAAAAGTGTGGAGGTCTTTAATAAGTATCAACCCGGATCAGCGTTGAGCGCTTCTATAGAGACTTATAAAGAAACACCTCTCGTATTTTTGAATTTCAAGGAAAACGGAAAAATAAACGAAGAAACCGCAGAAACAACCTTTATTCCGGAACTTGACGAGAACGGAAAATCCTTCGAAAAAGAGATAAAAGGTACGCTGTGCTTGGAGGATGGCAGTTCCGTAGGCTTTGCCGGCGGCGGAGACATTTCTTTAATAACTTCTTACGGTGATATGCTTATTATTCAACCGTAAAGTTCAATTTCCTTCTTCCGAACTGATGCGTAGAACCTGCCCGGCAAATTCAAGTTCCACGGCGTTTACCGTTATCTTTTTTACACTTGCCCCTTCGATCTCGTCTCCGGCTTTAACGATCTGATTGTTGATGATGGCGAATTCCTCGCCTTCCGAAAGGAATGTCCCGTTTAAGACCAGCAAGGGCGGGGCAGGCGGTTCTTTTTTCTCCTCGGTTTTATTTTCCACATTTTTAGCGGAAGCGGCAAGTCCGGAAAGACCGGTTTCGCCGATGTCCGTCACCGTATTCTTAACGGGCGCAGGAGCGTTGAATGATGCCGGCTGCGCCGGCGCCGAAAAAACCGCCGGTTTAACGGCGGGAGTTTGTTTGGTCTGATGGACTCCGGAGGCAAGATCAAAAAAGAGTTTTGCCGCGAGCATCCCGGCGAAAACTATCCCCAGGTATAAAACCCGTGATCGGGAAGCGGCTGCGGAGGAGGTTTTGACGGTAACGGGTTTGTCCTGATTTGTTTTAACGCCGTTTTCCATGGCAATCACTCCTTTATTCTTTGCGGTATCAGTTTTGCATATTTTATATTGAAATGCGGACAAAATCCAGTATAATTATCTACGATAGAAGAAAACGCGTTCATTGAGCCGCTCCATTCACGGCAGGCAAAATGCAGAACAATAAACGGACATCCCGCAGGTACGATCTCGAATTGCCGGTTAAATATTACGTCAGGGGAAACCAGTCTTTGAGCAGCACGGTTACCAGCGATAATATAAGCGCCGGCGGCATAGGTTTTACCGGCCGTTGTTTTATCCCCCCGGCCACCAATCTGATGCTGGAATTTATGGTGGCGAAAAAGTCTATATCTTCGATCGGCAGAGTGGCGTGGGTGAATGTTTCTTCGCGGTCAAGCAATTACAAACTCGGCGTGAAATTCCTCGAAATGAACCCGGTGGACAGGGAATACCTGAAAAACTACTTATCCGGCTGTGACGCGCCGGAAGCACAGCAATAAGCGACAAGGAAAGGACAAAAGAATATGACAGCGGCAAATACTGGCGCTCCGGAGACGGCTGCGGAAGAAAAACAGACCAATTGTCTGGGGTGCAACAAACCATTGAAGAAAATGAACGTTTACTACCGCAACGGGAAATATTACTGCGACAAGAAGTGCTGGAAGAAAGCGAAAACGGCCCCGGCTTCCGGCGAGGGGAAGAAATAATGGCCGATACGAACAATTATAGCGACAGGCGTCTTCATCCCCGGATAGATCACGGGATGCCGATAAACGTGATGGCTGACGGATACGATTTTATGTCCACCACCAGGAACGTGAGCTGCCTGGGCGCTTATTGCCATATAAGCAAATATGTCCCGCCTTTCACAAAACTGAATATAAAACTGGACCTGCCGGTCAAGAAAGCGCGCGTGTCTAAAAAGATCGAAGTGGCGTGCAAAGGCGTGGTGGTGCGGACGGACGACGATCCCGCCGGAGGTTTCAATATCGCGGTGTTTTTCAACGATATAAAACCGGTCCAGCAGCACAGGATCGCCGAGTATATAAACCAGTTCATTCCCCGCTGAAGACCTGTCCTGCGCGGCATCTATGGGTAGAATAAAAAAGAACCTGCCGGTGAAATTGGTCTGCGGTATGCTCTTCAGGGAAGAAAAAGAAGGAGCCCGCGCTCTCAAATTGCTGCGCGGGCGTTTCGGCCCCGTGGATTTTGAAAGCGAATGCGTGCCTTTTACGCAGACCGGGTACTACGAGAGCGAATTCGGCAGCGGACTGCAGCGTAAGTTCATTTCCTTCGAAAGATTGATCGCCCCCGGTAAACTCGCCGGGATTAAATCGTTCACGAACCGCATCGAGATCTCTTTGAGTTCCGGCGGGCGGCGCAGGGTGAATCTGGATCCCGGTTACCTGGAGCTTGCCAAATTCGTGCTCGCGTCAACCAAAGATTTCAGCCATCGTATCTATCTTTCAAAAGGTATTTACGCGGAGATCACTCTTCTTTACCGTTCAGGGGCCTTCCGTCCGCTGGATTGGACATATCCCGATTATCGCACAGAATGGTATATCGAAACCCTTGAGAAAATACGGCGGATATATTACCGTAAGGTAGTTCCTCCGGAATGCCGGCGAAAAGAGCCTGATAATGAATGAATTTGAACCGCTGCGCGCCCCGGCTTATAAAAACGCCGATCTGGGCGCGTTGTCGGATAAGCTTAACGATATGCTTGCCGGATGCCGTATCTGCCCGCGCGCCTGCGGGGTGAACCGCGCCCGGGACCAGAAAGGATTTTGCCGCGTCGGCAGAAGCGCGCACGTTTACAGTTATTTTCCCCATCACGGAGAAGAGCCGCCGATCTCCGGAAGCAAAGGTTCAGGGAGCATTTTTTTCTCCGGCTGCAATATGCGCTGCCTGTATTGCCAGAATTATAAATTCAGCCAGATGACCTCGCTGGCCGGCGACGTTCCCGGAAAGGCCTTGACCGCCGGAGAACTGGCGGAGATTATGCTGGAACTTCAGGCGCAGGGATGCCATAATATAAATCTGGTTACGCCCAGCCACGTCCTGCCGCAGATAATCGCGGGCCTGGTTATCGCCTCCGGGCGCGGATTGGAGATCCCTTTGGTTTATAACACCGGCGGCTATGATTCTCTGGAAATGATCCGTTTGCTGGAGAAGGTCGTCGACATTTACCTGGTCGATATGCGTTACGCCGCTGAAGAGAACGCGGTTAAATATTCTCTGGCGCCAGGGTATCCGGAGTTCAATCTGTCCGCGGTAAAAGAAATGTTCCGGCAGCGTCCGGAAGCTGTTTTTGATGCGCAGGGAATAATGCGGGAAGGCGTTATCGTCAGGCATCTGGTATTGCCGGAGGATATTTCCGGCACCGGAGAAGTATTAAGGCGTCTTTCGGAGGTGGTTTCTCCGGAGAATGTTTATCTAAGCCTGATGAGCCAGTATCTGCCTTGCAATAAATCCGTGGATTACCGGGAACTTGCCCGCAGGATAAGTATGGAAGAATATTCGGCCGCCTGCGATAAACTTTCCGTTTTCGGTTTCAGCAACGGATGGGTGCAGGAAGCCAACGGTCTGCCGGAACTGGCAGGACCGAACATTGAGCAGAAATTCCGGGATAACTCTACAGAAGGGAACAGAGGATAAAAATGTATCTTTACGGCAGGCGTTCCATAGAAGAAAGATTAAAAGCTAATTCCGGAAACGTGAAAAGGCTGATCCTGGAGCATGGTGGCGCGCGTTCTCCGGATATCGCCGCATTGGCCCGTTCCAGGAAGGTCCCGGTAGAATTGATATCCGGGGTGCAGTTCCGCGCCCTTACCCGCGGCATACATTCCCAGGGAGTCGTCGCGGAGGTCGACGGGTTTTCCTACGCGGACATCGATGCGGTCCTTGACGACCCCGCGAAACCTACTTTGATCCTGCTTGACCGCATAAACGATCCGCAAAATCTCGGTTCGATACTGCGCACCTGCGCGTGTCTCGGCGGTTTCTGCGTGGTCCTGCCTAAGCACGAATCCGTGGACGTGACCGAAACGGTCCTTAAAGTCGCCTGCGGAGCGGAGAATTATGTGCCGGTATGCCTTATTTCCAGCCTTGCGGTGGCGGTGGATAAAGCCCGCAGGAGCGGATACTGGATCGCGGCTACGGTGGTTGATGGCGGAACCGATCCCCACGAGGGGCCTTCAATGAACTTTCCATTGGCCTTGATCATCGGTTCGGAAGGGGAGGGAGTGCGCTCCGGTTTATTAAAAGACACGGATTATTGTTTTACTTTGCCGATGCGCGGCGCGGCATTATCATTGAACGTAGCCGTGAGCGTGGGCATTTTTTGTTACGAGGCCGCGGCGCAAAGGTCAAAGAATGAAAAAAAAGCATAGTTCCGGCGGGATACGCAGTATTGAGGACACTATTCTTGATTTCCTGGCCGAAGCCGGGCAGTTAAAGCGCGTCAAGCGTTCAGGATGGTGGGTCACCGGGATCAAACATCCGGAAAGCGTTGCTGAACACTGTTTCCGCTGCGCCGTGCTCGGCTATCTGATAGCAAAAGCCGAAAAGGCCGATGCCTACCGGGTTATATTGATGTGCCTTTTTAACGATATCCACGAAGCAAGGATAAACGATCTGCATAAAGTGGGGCATCGTTATATAGATTTCAAGAAAGCCGAAGATAAGGCCTATTCCGGGCAAATTTCGGCCCTTCCCGGGTCTGTACGCCTGGAACTGGCGGAGTCGCGGACGCAATATAACAAACAGTTATCGCCAGAGGCGGTAATTGCCAGGGATGCCGATATCCTGGAATGCATATTGCAGGCCAGGGAATATTTTGACGCCGGGAATGTAAATACGCGCAGTTTTATGAGTGTCGGAAACAAATATCTGAAGAGCGCTTTTGCCAGGAAACTTTTTTTTCGGTTGAAGAAATGGGATTCCACCCGCTGGTGGCGCGAATTGGCGGTATTTGAAAGATAACCCGGAAGGAGAAAAAAGTCATGAATAAGAACGCAACCTTTCTTGTAATTGCCGCATTCCTGGCATCTTTCTTGATCTCCGGATGCGAAACAGTGGCGGGAACCTCAAAAGGGGCTGCGCGGGGAGCCGGGGAAGACCTGGAAGCGGCCGGTAAAGCCGCCAAAACCGTGGCTGAAACCCCGGGCAAAATCGACAGAAAAATGCGCGAAGAGCTTTGGTAATTGTTGAAGTAGTTCAGGGTTTATGAGATTCGCAATTTTCGGGCTGCGGATTAATGTTAACTAAAGCAAAATTAGGTTTTTAAGCCTTGTTTTAACGATTTTCATAGTGTATGCTTAAGAAGGCCACGATTTGATAAACGATGTCGGTTTATCAGAGCGTGGCTTTTTCTTTTACACGAAAAAAGGGTCGGTGTCACAAAGGAGGAGGGGGAGATGGGTAAATATCGTATTGCGGGGATTTTGATGTTCGTGGGATTGGGGAGTATGTGTTTAACGGTTTCCGCGTATGCCTGGGGAAGCGGCTGGGGTTCAATAAGCACCGCCTCTGTGCAGGAGAGTTCTTTCGGTTCTGGCTGGCAGTCTTCGGGGCGCGCTACAAATGGTATCTCAGCGGATGATAGAACATTTTCCAATGTAATAGTGCTCGACTATAACCAGGCGGCAGACTTTTTGAAAGGTAATTCGGGAGTAGTATATACGGGACAGTCGGTGACGAACGAAGTCTTACAAAATTCTGCAGTGCAGAACGCGCTACAGGATTATCTAAGTAATAAAATAGGAACAGTCCATACGTCAATAACCTTAAGGGGCTATCCCGAAGGTACCGATCCTGCGCAGTGGGATGCATATTTGGCACAGCGTACGGTCGATAGCGCTGTTCAATACTCGCGAAGCGGGACCCAGGCATATCTTGCCGGAGATTATTCGAAAGCCGCCAAGGATTTGGGAATGGTTATCAGAGACGTCGATTCCGAGGCGGAAATAAATCCGGGGATTAAGTATAATTCAGAGGTTCAGGAATCTTTGAAGGTCGCGCATATGCTTCTTGCCGGTATCGACAAGGAGAATGAAGATTCAAACGGGGCATTGTCACATATCAATACCGCGATCGAATATGGCGCCGGTGATGCCTGGACCTATATGGTAAAAGGGACGGCGGAATTCGAATTGGGCAAGTTTGACGAGGCTGTTAAATCTTTTGATAAAGCAGAAACCTTGACAAACGAAAAAGATGATTTATCGACAATAGCGTATAACAAATGTTTATCACTACAGGGAGCCGGACGCGTTGATGAAGCGATCACGCTGGCGGAAAAAAGTAATGAACAATTAAATGAATCCAGATTTATGGATCTTAAAGCGGGCTTCCTGCAGGAATCGGGAAAAACCGATGAAGCGTTGGCTGTATTGAATAAACAGATAGAATCCGGAGACGCGACTTGGCTGACGTATTACAGCAAAGGGGCTACGCTTTCCGAGTCTCAGGGGGGAAAAGACGGCGATCCTGATGTATTACGGGAGGCCATTTCTTGCTATGATAAAGCTATTGAATTGAGCGGACAAAAAGTCCATGTCCAGACGAATATTTACGGTGAAAAAAGCATCGCTATGCAGAAACTAGGATTGCCCGATTCGGAAACCGCCCCGGTTTGTAACAAGGTACTGGAACTGATCGGTAATAAGGATGTTTCCGGCAATCCGTCTCTCGCTTATTATAAGGGTGTTGCTTTGCAGGGCTTGGGGAAAAACGATGAGGCGCATACCCTGTTCAATAAGGTAAAAGATACGGCTAATCAAGATCAGGAGCTAAAGGATTATGTGAATGACAGGGAAGGGGATTTTCCCCTTCAATCCAGGGCGAAATATTTCGTCGAAGACAATATCATAGGAACAGTGAATTGGATCAGCAGCGGTTTTAATGAAATACTGCGTTTTGAATTGACCGCAGCGTTAGATTAAATGAATAAAGGAATGGTTTTAGTTTCAGAGATCGGCCGGGTTTTTTAGAGGAGGAGGCGGGAATTCCAGTTCAAACTTCAGTATCGAGCAAGGGAATTCCGCCTCAAACCGGCGGTCTTCGGGGAGCGGCGGAGAAACGAAATTACATATGAGGTTGAAAGGAAGCGACGGATGATTCAAAATCGGCATGTATTTAGGATTGGGTTGGCGACGGCTTTAACAGGTATTATTTGTGTGTCCTGGGCATCTTCCGTCCGGGCATGGGATACCGCAGGAGGGAACTTTAACTCCGGGTTCGGTGTTATCGACCAGGGGGGCGGTAATTCAGGATGGACTTCTTCCGGTTCCGGCGCATCCGGTAACGGAGAAAGCAAATTGTATATAATGTCGGCGCCGCAAACCGCCACTTTCAGAGAAACAGTCGCCAGCCGGGAATATACTGTATATGGATCTACGCAATCCGAAGCCGCTTCGCTTATTGCTTTTGTGCAGGATGCGTTCAATAAATTACCGGAAAGCTGCCGTCCCGACAAAAGCATCGCCATAGAAATAAAGGATAACGGCGGACATAGCTCTTATAGCGATAACAGGATAACATTTGATAAAAACATTATATTAAATACAAATTGGGACTATGGGGCTAATGCTAAATTCGAGGACGTTATCTTTGCGGCCGGTTGTTATGCCTGGGATAATACTCTTTCCAGCGAGGAAAAAGATCGTTTCAGGGAACTGGATTATGTTAAAAACCGGGTGAGTTATGCCTTGGAAAACGGCGAATCTGTGGATATGCGCGAGATATTCGGCAATGTTTTTTCCGGATTCTTCCTGCGTAGTCCGACAAGCGAGTGGACTATTAAAGGAGAAAGTTTGACAGAAACATTGTCTTTCATCTGTAGCTCTTCGGCTCTAAAGCACCAAGAAGAAGACAATACGAAGACTTATCTTTTCGGGCAATATGACGACAAACTGGCGGTGTACGATGTTCCTCTGGAAAGATATGATTACTACGGAGGCAAAACCATAATGCTGCCGAATGCAGACTCTTTTAGAGGTTCGTATAATTATCCCGATTAATAAAAAATATCGTAATATTACAAAAAGGAGCGGTTGATTATGACAAAATACTTAAATACAGGGGTTGTTATATTAGGGCTACTGTCGGCTTGTATGTGTTTGACGGTTTCCGCGTATGCCTGGGTAAGCGGCTGGGGTAACTCCAGCGGAAGCTCCGGCTCAACCTTCAGTATCGAACAGGTGAATTCCGCCGCTGACTGGCAGTCTTCGGGAACGTCAATAGCAAATACGGAAGAAACTAAACTACATATAATGTCGGCTGGAGCAGGGAAAACGGCGTTAATGGATGATTACGGACACCTTAGTGCCAATATAAAGTCCGGAGATACCGGATACTATAATAAATTTCCTGTGATATATACTCAAGAGGGAGGGAAAGGTTACACATTTACGGTCCAATTTTCGATAAACGGCTGGCAGTCCGCCGGCGGCGGGCCGCTGACGAAGACTTTTACCTGTCAAAACAGCCGGGGGATCACCAATACTTTAAAAAACGTGAAGGAATTCATTGATACCAGGACAGACCCGGATAGAACCATATCTCCTTCAACCGCGGGCATCTGGATCCCTACTGATGATGAAGAAAGAATGATGAATCAAGGAGTCGCTTTGGAAGACCGGATCTATTCTGATGAATATAAGTACTGCGGTTTCACTTATGCCGTATATTCTATGGGGTTAGAGGCGGAATCCGTTCTTTATTACCAGAAAAACGGCGTTGAAAAAGAAGAGAAATACCAAACGGACATCTGGGGCAATGCCGAAGGAAGCGCGGCAAATCACGCAAAAGATTTTATTATGGACAACGCTTTGATCAGCACGCCATTGTAAGTGAGAAATGTTTTTAAGAGGAATGATAAAATGCATAAGAAATGCTTGAGTTTCCGTTTCCTCCCGTTATTTACATTATCTATTCTCGCGTATTCGTTCTCGCCGGTTTGGGCTTGGGATACTTCAGGCGGAAGTCTCAATTCAGCCTTTACTATGAATCCGGGGAATTCAGCGTCCGGCTGGCGTTCGGCAGGGACTTCTTTGAGCAATACGGCAGGCGGCAATCAAACAGCGGAATCGGAATATTATACTTCTCAAAACGGATATGCAGTCTCGGTGTCTTTAATGGCTGACGCTGGATATATGTATACGGTTTATGATTCCTCCGGCGGAACGATCGGAAATACGCTTCTGGAAACGTTTGATCTGGATAAAGCCTGCGATAAGGCCGTGGCTGTGTTTAACGGCAAATTATCGAGCGCGGCGTCATATAATCCGTTAGTAAAGACCAATAAAGAGCTGATAAAGAATGCTGATGAACTTGCAAGCTATGAATATGCTTATTTTACTTTGAAGTCTGACGGTAAAACGGACAGCGAGATATCTAAGTTGGGATCCGACGAAATTAACACGTATACTTCAGAAGCCAAAATGATAGCGGAAAGTCTGAAAAATAACGGACAGGAAGCTACCTTAAATAATTTTGAAGCGATTAACGTAATGCGTTACAGCGCGCTATCCCAGGAACTGCGCAACTCGGCAAAGTCCTGCGATTATAAACTGTATTCCGAGAAGATTTGGGTGATTTCAAGCGATAAATCACAGGCTGTTAATATGAATGCCGGCACTTTAGCCGAACTTCGAAATGCCGGTTATACCGATGATCTGATCGTGCGAATGGGAGCGGAAGGAAAAGGGATAAAGACCGCATACGGAAAAGTGTCCTGGTTCGAGAATAACATTAAGCAGGATCCAAATAAAATAACTGTTTTTCATTCAACCACAGTATTTATCCGGGGTTATCAAATGAAGACGGCAATCCCGGGAAGCAGGAAAAATCAGTTCTTCACATTTGACAGCAAAAATAATATTGTTACTTCCAATGACTTCACTGAGATACGCAAGATAGCCGAAATAGTGAACTCCAGCGTTTACAACAGCGATCTTTTGACTGTTGCCTGGGATAATCCCTATAGCCATGACAATGCCGCGCCGGCGAAATATACTACGAGCGAAGTGAAATATCTGGACGAAAGCTGGTTCAGGCATAATCACGTTGTGGATGAAAGAGGCCAAAGCGTACCTTTCGAAGACTTCCGGGAAGGAGAGTATACAATCACAACCACGTATGAATAAATTGTTGAATCAAGCGTATCCTTGGGAGCAAAAAATAACTCTGAAGAGCGGAATGTCCTGTTTTATTTTTACCGGGTTTTTACTTTTATGTTTTATCGCTCCGGTATCTGCCTGGATGCCGGAAGGAACGGTAATTGACGCTTCAGGCGGCAATAGCTTCACGACTGTCTCTGGAACATCAAGCGGCAACCAAATGGGATCCGGAGAGAGAGCCGATGAAACAAGTTTTATTTATGAACTAAAAGAAGCTTTCAGCGGAGCCCTGGCTATTTATGAGGAGGGGTTGGGGGCGGAATGCGACGACTATTTCTGGTCGTTATCGACACGCTCTCAAGATACTTTTTTGCAAGCAAGAGTTGAACGCATAGGTAATGATGTGGTTGCCGCTAACTGTAAAGATCAAAAATTTACGTTTGAAGTATTTGAAGATGATTCAATCAATGCCTGCAGTTACCCCGGCGGGCATGTCTATATCAGTAGTTTTGCGGCCAAATCTTTAACTGACGATGAACTGGCCGTGGCGATTTCGCATGAAATGGGGCATGTTCTTTCAAAGCATTGGCTCAGAGAACTGATTTTTTTAAAAGGGCAAGAAGAGATAAACAAAGAAATGGAAATTCTATCATCCGTAAGAAGTCCTGCGGCAATTTCGCCTGAGTTTATGTCTATTGCGCTGGATATAGTCAATCTTTGCTATAATAAACAAGAGGAATTTCAGGCCGACAGTTTAGCCGTAGAATATACGCGAAAAGCGGGTTATGATCCGAATGGCATTGTAAATGTTTTACGCAACATCTCCGACTCTAAAGAAGAAACCAGCTTTGTTACGGAGTTGCTGAACGACCACCCGCCGAGAGAAGAGCGGATTTATCGGTTACAAAAACAAATAGATGAGATATAAAATAAAGAAGGCTAAGCCGGCTATTGATGTTTTTACCAATAGGTGTAGTTAACATAAGATATACCGTCTTATGTCGTCGGAGAAACTAAAAAGCCCGACGAGAGAACAAGTAAAATAGTTTTTATAAGCTTGTTTCCTGAACCAGAAAGATTGATTCGGGAGGCAAGCTTTTTTGTTGGCTCCTTCCGGAAAGGAAAAAGACAATGGCCGGGACGCCGACAGAAGCACAGATTTTTTGTTATCAACCGTCAAAAATATGCTCCACTTGCCAGGTAAATCTCGATTGGGTTCTGTGCCCCGCGAGACGGCGTCCCGCTAACCTGGCAGTGGAGTTTTTTATTTTACAGGGAGGTGTGCTATGACTACGTGGAAAAAGTATAACTTAATACAACAAAAGCTGAAGCACCCGCCACGGGATAGCGGGGAATACCTGCGGCAGATGTATGGAATAGAAGCAAAAGAGGAGGAGCGCCAGGCAATAGGAAGAGGAAGATTAGCTGCTTTTGCCGTGGCCGTAATGATTGCCGTGCTTGTAACTTGCCTGATACTTTTATTCCGAGTGACGACGGCCCACGCCGCGGAGAAGCCTGCCTGGCTGCCGCCGGCCACGACTTCCTCCGACTGGCTGGCAATACTTTATATCCTGGGGCTGGTGGTGATTGGCGGGGCGATGGGGATAGCTAAACTCATATCGGAGGGACGCCGTGGATAAGAAAGAGTTAGTTGATATGGAAATAATAAAACAGATCGAAAGTTCTGGCAATCCGAATGCTTTTAACAAACGGACGGGATGCCGGGGGTTGTTCCAGATTTCCGAGATTTGTCTGGAAGAGTATAGTATCGCGCATCCATTCGATGGGTTTACCGTCGAAGATTTATTCAATCCCACAATAAACATCCTGGTGGCTTACTGGTATATGTTCTCGCGTCTGCCGGGGATGTTGGAACATTATAAAATGCCCGTTACCATCCAGATGTTGCTTATTGCCTACAACTGGGGCATAGGCAATGCAAGAAAATGGTATTACTCCGAGGGAAAAATATCACTGCCGGAAGAGACGAGGAAATACGTTGAGAAGTATAACCGGATGAAGGAGGCGTAAGATGGCCCTTGACTGTTCTAAACGCAAACACGAATTGGCCCCGGGGCAGAAGTTTTGCGATAACTGCGGAACTCAGAATATCGAGTTGAAAATCAGGACTAAAGAAGAAATAGAGAGTATGCAGGAAAAGTTGTTAAGCCTGATTGACAAATATTCCGGAGCAAAAGGGATTAGTGCAATGATAATTTTAATTCCGCAAATCGCTTTGCTCAAATGGGTGTTGGGAGATGACCGAGATCCAATAGCACCGATAAGTAACGCCCTTGGGAGATCTGAAGGTGTTTAGCGAATTTGACCGAGAAATTGTCAAAGATCGTCTCCGAGTATTCGGCCATCCGAGACATAAGGATTGGATAAAAAATAAAGTATTGCCTGTCAGGCAAGAAAGGGCACGGGAAAGAAATGAAGCTAACAAAGCTTAAAATCAGAGGGCTTTTTGGTATTAAAGAGTTTACATCCGGCGGCAAGAATCTCGAACTTAATGGGCCAAAAGGCGCCGGTAAATCTTCTGTCATAGACGCCATAAAATACGCTCTTAGCAACCGATCTGATCGCGAGTTCATCCTGACCCAGGGGGAGAATGAAGGCGAAGTCCTGATTGAGACAGACTCTGGACTACGTGTGAACCGTAAGGTGCGCACCGGCAAGGCTGATTACAAGTCTATTAAGCAATCTGGGGAGAAGGACGAGAAGACTGAGTCTTTTCTGCGCGAGATATTCACGGAACTCCAGCTTAATCCCATCGAGTTCGCGCAGATGGACATAAAGGAGCAGAACCGGATAATCCTGGATCTGATAGACTTTAAATGGGATCTCAACTGGATCAAGGAGCAGTTCGGCGAGATTCCCCCGGACGTTAACTATGAGCAGAATATCCTTTGTGTCCTGCACGATATACAGGCAGAGGAAGGCTATTATTTCCAGGCGCGGCAGGACATTAACCGGGAGGCCCGCAACAAACAGGCTTTTATCGAAGAAATAGGGGCCACTCTCCCGAAAGATTACAATGCGGCGCAGTGGGAAAAGGTTAATCTTGCCGAGTTGTACAAGAAGATCGAAACGCACCGCAACCGTAACTCCTGGATAGAAAAAGCAAAGCGCGCCGTTGCTAACCGCGACAACAAAATCCGTAGTTTTCAGGCTGACTTCGCGATTGAAAAGTCAGCTATCGAGAAGGAAACGTCCAGTACCCGCAATTCCCTCGAGAAGCAAATTGTTGAGATGGAGAACAAGATCAAGGAGTATCGAAAAGAGCTCGAGAACCTTGAAGAAAAGAAGTTGTCAAAGATTGCTCTTGCCCGAAAAACTTTAGAGTCAAAAGCGGCCGAGTATGACGGAGAAGTAAAGCAATATGAAGATATGGCCAAGGAAACGCCTGTTGACTTCTCTGGGGATCAGAAAGATGCGGAGTTTGTCGAGAAGATGAAGGCTTTTATCAATGAATACCGGCGCATGGTCAGCCTGCAGGATGACGTAAAGAAGTTGAAACAGGACTCCGACGACATTACCGCCAAGATTGAGAAAGCGCGGTCTCTCCCTGGTGAAATACTCGCGTCTGTCAAAATCCCGATAGACGGTCTCACCATAAAAGACGGTGTGCCGTTGATTAACGGACTGCCGGTATCCAATCTGTCGGACGGAGAGAAACTTGACCTTTGTATACGGATAGCCGTGCGAAGAGAAGGGGCGTTGAATATGCTCTTGCTTGACGGGATCGAACGCCTCGATACAAAGAGCCGGGACAACATATACCGGCTTTTAAAAGAAAAAGGCGTGCAGTTTATCGCTTCACGCACAACCGACGACGATAAATTAACCGTAATAGAACTCTAAAAAGGAGGAGCAATGGCGTTAACACCGGAACAGGTCCAGGAAATGCGCGATTTAAGACTTAACCAGAAAAAGCAGCCGAAAGAGATTATTGAGCTGTTTAAGGCCAAAGGGGTTGAGGTTAAAGGCTGGGAAGTGTCGTATCATTGCCGGCCGCCTGCCGGCAGAGCCGTGAAGAAAACTGTTAAAGTCCAGAAACCTGCGGGGGAGGGCGAACCGATCCAGGGGAATCCGGACAAGATTAAAGACCTGGTTGATCAGCTGCGCGCAGAACTCGACGCGTATGCCGGTTACGTTATCCGTAAGATCCGCATTGAGTTGATGAAAGCGGTTGCTGCGGCAAGGCAGAAACGAATTGAAGCGGGGGAAGATGTGGAAGCGATTAAGGAAGATGGACTATCATAAAAAGGAGGGTCTACCGTGGAAAAAAGGAAAGATACAGAACAGCAATTAACTCCTCGCCCAAGCGAACAACTGCCGGCAAAGGTTCCGATGGTCCAGCAGATAGGCGACAAGCTGGCTGATTTGCTTGATCAACAGGCCAAAGCCTTTCCCGCAGGGTTTAATAAGACGCGGTTCCTGCAGAACTGCCTTGCGGTTCTCGCGGACACAAAAGACCTGGCAAAATGCAAGCCGATGAGCATTGTCCGCACATTGATTAAAGGGGCTTATCTTGACCTGGACTTCTTCCGGAAAGAATGTTACGCGATCCCTTACGGTGATGAGTGTAACTTTCAGACCGATTATAAAGGCGAGGCCAAACTTGTAAAAAAGTATGGCCGTAATGTTCAGGACGTGTACGCCAAACTCGTCAGAGAAGGCGATATCCTCGAAATATCGATTGAGGGTGGCAAGCAAATACTCAACTTCCGGCCGCTCGCCTTCAATGATAACGAGTTAAAGGGAGCATTTGCGGTCATTATTTTTACGGACGGGACAACTCGCTACGAAACGATGAGCATTAAAGAGATCCAAGATGTGCGAGGAAAGTACTCAAAGGCTCCCAACAGTCCCGCCTGGGTTAAGTCATTCGGCGAGATGTGTAAAAAAGTAGTTCTGCGCCGCCTCTGCAAGCTTGTTGACCTGCATTTCGACACCTTGGAACAGGCGAAGGCTTATGAAGAGGGCGGAGACGCGGAATTCAAGCGCGGTAAGTCTGCCAAAGAAAAGCAGATGGTTGATGATCCTTTTGCTGATGCCCCGGCCGCAGAACAGGCTCCGGTTGAGGGAGAGATTATCCAACCAGCGGCCGATGATCCTGACGCAAAGCTCCGGGCGGAAATCAAAGCTAAGTTCCCTGACGAGGCAGACTGGCAAATCGACGTCCGGATAAAAGAGGCTAAAGGAGAAGTAGCATAATGCTAAAACTCACCAGCGAGAACTACTTCTCTAAAGAGGCCGCGCAAGCATACTTCTCCGTATCGCAGTATAAAGATTTCTGCGGTACGTATGGTATGCGAGGCTGTGAGGCCCGGGCGATTGCTAAGATCCGCGGAGAATGGGAGCAGGAGATAACGCCTTCATTACTTATCGGTTCTTTCGTCGACGCCCATTTCGAGGGGACGTTGGACGTCTTTCAGGCTCAACACCCGGAGATATTCACAAAAGGAGGTGATTTAAAAAGTGAATATAAACAGGCTCTTAACATCATTGCCCGGTGTGAACGTGATCAGTATCTTATGAAGTGCATGTCCGGGGAAAAGCAGATTATTTTTACCGGGGAGATCTTTGGGGTGCCGTGGAAAGGGAAGATCGACTCATTGCTCACAAAAGCCATTGTTGACTTAAAGGTGATGAAGTCGATCAGAGACTCCTTTTGGGTAAAAGACCTGGGCCACGTCTCTTTCGTCGAGTATTGGGGTTATAACGTGCAAGCAGCGATATACCAGAAACTCGTCGAGATCAACACCGGCAAGAAGCTGCCATTCCTTATCGCCGCCGCGAGCAAAGAAAAAGAGCCGGATATCGAGGTCATCGGGTTTACCCAGAAAGATTTGGATGACACATTATCGTTGGTGTTCACCAACATCGTCCGGATCAATGACCTGAAACTCGGCAAGGCAGAGTCTACGCGGTGTGAGGTGTGCGACTATTGCAAGAGAACAAAGGTTTTAACTCACCCTGTACATTACAGCGATCTTATCGGGCAAGGTGGCCCGGAGTAGGGGAAGGAGGCGGCCGGGGGATGGCCGCCTCTCATTAGATTACGCCCTTTAATGGAAAATGCCAAGAAGATGAGTGATCGGGCGGCGTGGCAGGAAGGAGTGTATGGAAAAGTCGGGATGCCGAGCGGACTCTAATGCCGCCGCCCGGTTGCTAAAAAAAGGGGGAAGAGATGAAACGCTGCCCTAAATGTGGCGGGTGGATGGCAATCGGATCGCCACATCAAGAAGGTTGGTCTGGACAATACGAATGCCAATGCGGCTATATAGAGGGGATTCCTTGTAGATCCAAAGAAGAATAGGTCTTTTATTTTTACAGGAGAAAGCGGTTCCTGAATGTATTATCTCAATCTCGACATTGACTTTTTCGAGCACCCAAAAACAGTACGACTCGTCGGCTTGCTTGGGAAGGATTCTGCGGTATTGCCAATTAGGCTTTGGTGTTACGTAGGCAAGTTTCACAGCACGAACGGCAGACTGGCAGGATATTCACCACAAGAGGTGGAGGCGGCTGTAGGATGGTGGGGTTCTAAAGGATCAATGGTAGAGGCGATGATAAAAGTAAGGTTTTTGGCGGAGATTCCCGGGGAAGAGGGATACGAAGTTGTTGATTGGCTTCAACATCAGGGTCATTTAAAGGCTTTTAAAGAACGTGCCAGAAAGGCGGCACTGGCAAGGTGGGGTATTAGCAATGCTTCAAGCAATGCTCAAGCATTAGTTAAGCAATGCCCTAACCTGTCTAACCAACCAATAAAAGAAACGTCGGCGGCGCCTCCTGTTTGGTCTTTTGATGCCATTTGGAGCAAATATCCACTCAAGGACGGTAGGAAGGCGGCAGAGAGGCACTTTAAAGCCTCTGTCAAGACAGAACAAGACTGGCAGGATATAAACAAAGCCTTAGCTAATTACTTGGCCAGCGAACGCGTTAAAAAAGGGTTCATAAAAAACGGCTCCACTTGGTTCAATAATTGGCGCGATTGGATAAAGTCTTCAGTAGTAGTTGAAGAGAAAAAAATGGATCCTTTAGCCATGCGCGGGCAAGAGGTTTTAAATCGTGTAAAAGAATGGGAAAAGGAGCAAAAAGAAGCATGAATATCATCGGTTTCTTCATTCCGGGTAAACCAAGAGGAAAAGGTAGGCCACGGTTCTTCCGGCGCGGCCGGTTTGTGGGGACTTATACTCCGCACGATACCGCGGCCAAAGAGGTAAATATCTATTCATTGGCTTACTCGATTGCGCGCGAGAAAGGGATCCGCCCTATTGATGGCCCAATAGGAGTAAACCTACTTATCCTTATGCCGCGGCCAAAAGGACATACTCAGGCTCAAAAAAAATGCCCTTGGTGCAATACAAAACCAGATATAGACAATATCGTCAAGACGGTCCTGGACGGACTAAACGGGGTGTTTTTTCTTGATGATAAGCAGGTATGCCATATCGGGGTTAAGAAAATGTATGCTGAAACGTCGACAGAAATTGGGATAAATGTGCAACTGGACGATCTGGAATCATGATTGAATTATTAGACGGTAGGTCGGTTGCAATATTACCATCCGGCAGGGTAACGGGAACGTGTAAATATTGCGGAGCTGACATATTGTGGTGTATCACTCCATGGGGCAGGAAGATCCCGGTATCGAAGGACCGGAGGGGAAACTATATTTGTCATCCGGCAGTATGCGAGAGAAAGAACAAGCGATTCTAAAGCTTAACAGGAAAGGAGATAAGTATCGTGGAGAAAAAAGAAACCCAGGAATTCCGGAAGCGGAAGAAAGATAATTATCCGCGGAAGACAGGTATTAAAAAATATTACTTCTGAAACCAGCGAGGAATTCGTAGAGCATATTCACGCCGCTTTCAACATACATAAAAAAGGGTTTTTATCCAGGGTGCAGAATGTATTGGTATTAGCAGGGGACGGGGAGATTTAACCAGCCACGTAAGTGAAGTGGTCGGAGGCCGGGGTCCGGGCGGGGGAATATGCCCGGGCCTACGGATAAAACAAAGTTAAATAGGGGGAGATATGGTAAAGAAACGCAATGATACCGTTTTGAGTGTACTGCAGGATATCCGGGGTTTGCTTAGAAAAAACTGCGGAAGCGGCACAGAGAAAGCTATCCCTACGCCTAAGAAGACATCGTACAGGTTTACCGATAACGGTGACAATACGGTGACCGACAATCTTCTTGGGGTCGCATGGGTCAAAGACCCGTCCAAGGTGCCGGGATTAGAAGACACGATGGATTTTGCTGCTGCGGAAAAGGTATGCGCTGGCCTTAGATACTCCGGAAAAGACGGCTGGCGTCTGCCGACAGTCGAAGAGTTACGATCGATCGTTGATTATAGCCATTACAATCCGGCTTGGGATACAAATGTGTTTGGCGGTAGATACGATGATTGGTACTGGACCAGGACGTCTTGTGCCTGGAATAAGGGGGACGCGTGGTGCGTGCTCTCCGACTGCGGCGGCGTGAGCTACGGCCTTAAGGGCAGTCATAATTATGTCCGGCCTGTGCGTTCCAGCCAGTGACAATTTGACCTTTTAACGCATAAAAAACAAGAAAAGGGGGAGAAATGGGAAATAAAGTGAAGAGTCAGAGGTTTACGGTCAATGGAGACAATACAATAACCGACAATATATCCGGCATATTGGTTGTCCAGGATCCTACACAGCTGGGAGAAGAATTCCAAAAGCAGATGACTTTTGCGGAGGCCGAGGCGGCCATAGCAAAGCTCAATGAGAATGGCTTTTTCGGCTTTAAAGACTGGCGTCTGCCAACGGTGGAGGAACTCTGCGGAATGGTTGACCGTACAAAGTGTGATCCCTGTTACGATACCGATATCTTCAAGGGAAAGTTTGATGACTGGTACTGGTCAAGCGATCTCTGTGCCTGGAATAAGGGGGACGCGTGGTGCGTGCTCTCCGACTGCGGCGGCGTGAGCTACGGCCTTAAGGGCAGTCATGGTTATGTCCGGCCTGTGCGTTCCAGCCAGTGACAATTTGACCTTTTAACGCATAAAAAACAAGAAAAGGGGGAGAAATGGGAAATAAAGTGAAGAGTCAGAGGTTTACGGTCAATGGAGACAATACAATAACCGACAATATATCCGGCATATTGGTTGTCCAGGATCCTACACAGCTGGGAGAAGAATTCCAAAAGCAGATGACTTTTGCGGAGGCCGAGGCGGCCATAGCAAAGCTCAATGAGAATGGCTTTTTCGGCTTTAAAGACTGGCGTCTGCCAACGGTGGAGGAACTCTGCGGAATGGTTGACCGTACAAAGTGTGATCCCTGTTACGATACCGATATCTTCAAGGGAAAGTTTGATGACTGGTACTGGTCAAGCGATCTCTGTGCCTGGAATAAGGGGGCCGCGTGGTGCGTGTACTCCGTCTACGGCTACGTGTTCAGCTTCAATAAGGTCAGTCATCTTTATGTCCGGCCTGTGCGTTCCAGCCAGTGACGACGTTTTGACAATTTATCAGTGAGGAGAAGAAAATGAGTGCAGCATACGAAAACTTGAAAGTATATAAAAGCGCGGTAGACATGACGGCTTATTTTGAGATCATCATCCGCGGTTTTGAGAGGTATCACAAATATCAGATTGGGGCTGATATCCGCAGGGATTCGTATGCCGCACTTGTTTTGATTGCCAAAGCCAATATCCGCTCGGCGAGGGAAAATAACCTTAGGCTTGTCTTGGATAAATTGTTGGAATTGAAAATCAGAGTGGATGTCTGCGCAGAGATAAAAGCATACCGTAATCCGCACAGTTATGCGGTAGCCGCGCGGAAAGTACTCGAAGTATCAAAACAGTGCGAAGGATGGTTGAGAAGTTGCGAGAATCCCGGCAGGCAACAGAAGCCTGCCCGGGAGTCTGCGAATAGGAAGTCACTGGGCGCCTTTTCCACCAGTATCTCAGGTATAAGAAAGCAGGGAATAGTACCGTAAGGATCTGTTTCCGATGGCCGTTATGGCATTAAGTGAAAAGGTAAGCAGTCGGTGTTGCCTTTGGGACGCGTGGTGCGTGAACTCCGACAACGGCAACGTGAACAACAACAATAAGGACAGTCATAATTATGTCCGGCCTGTGCGTTCCAGCCAATGATTCTAAAAGCAGCATATTTTCGTTTGAGAATATTCATCAGGCTTATCTTGATTGCCGGAAGAATAAACGCAACACAATTAATGCTCTCCGGATTGAGATCAACGCCGCAGATAATATCATTCAACTTGCGCGAGAATTACTCAATAAAACTTACCATCCTTCGCGCTCCATCCTTTTTACGGTAACAAAACCCAAGAAGCGGGAAATCTTTGCGGCTGATTTCAGGGATCGGATAGTCCATCATCTTCTGGTAGACCAATTGGAGAAGGTCTTTGAGCCGGTATTTATTCACGATTCATACGCTTGCCGGCGCGGTAAAGGAACGCATTGCGCAAAAGAACGCTTGGGGAAATTCACCCGCCAAATAACAAAAAATGGCCAGATCCGCGCATATTACCTGCAGCTGGATATAAAGAATTTCTTCCCGACGATAAACAAAGAGATCCTTTTCGGGCAGATCTCGCGGAAAGTGGATGACCCAGAAATACTATGGCTTACCCAGAAAGTGCTTTTTTGGGATTGCACTAAGTCCTACGTTTCCCGGGGAGATATATCTTTATTGTCGCAGATACCTAATCATAAAAGCCTGTTTGGCAAAGAAAACAAGTGCGGGCTTCCGATCGGCAATCTCACCAGCCAGTTTTTCGCTAATGTATATCTCAATGAGCTTGATCAGTTCGTAAAGCACACCCTTAAATGCCGGTATTACGTCCGGTATGTCGATGATTTTGTAATCCTGGATGAGGACCCCGGGAAACTGGTAAAGATCAGGGAAGAGATCGGGGAATTTGTTATCCGGAGGTTAAAGCTTAGGCTGCATCCTGACCGCCGCAAGCTGTTACCAATAGCGAACGGCATTGATTTTCTGGGGTATATCGTAAGGCCTAAATACGTGTTAGTCAGAAGGCGCGTTGTCAATAATTTCAAGGCAAAACTCCGGATGTTTATAGGCGGGAAATTAGATAAAGAAAAGATTAAAGCTACAATCGCGTCGTATTTAGGGCATTTAAGACACGCAAACTGTTATAGGTTAAAAGAAAAGCTGCTACGGAATATAGCAAAGGAGGTTTTACCGTGGATATGAAAACAGTGGAACTAAAAGACATCAAATCTTCCCCCTACAATTCGCGCAAGACGTTCGACGCGGAGAAAATGAAGGAGCTGGTGGCTTCCGTGGTAGAGAAGGGGATATTGAATCCTATTCTCCTGCGGACTAAGGGTAACAAATACGAGATAGTCTGCGGGGAACGCAGGTTCCGGGCCGCAACAACCGCAGGCCTCACAGAGATCCCGGCCGTGGTCAGGATCCTAACGGATCAGCAGGCTCTTGAGTGTATGGTCATAGAGAATCTGCAGAGGGAGGATGTACATCCGCTTGAAGAGGCAGAGGGGTATGAGGCGTTGATGAAAAAGCACGGGTACAAGACCGTGGACGACATCGCGGCCAAGATCGGCAAGAGCCGGGGGTACGTGTACGGCAGACTCAAGCTTTGCGAGTTGATTCCGGAGAATCGGAAGCTCTTTTACAGCGGTAAATTCAGCCCTTCCGTGGCTCTCTTGGTGGCTAAAGTCCCGCCAAGCCTACAGTTGGAGGCCGGTAAGTATATCGCCAATGGCGGAGATTGGGGCCGCGGCGAGCCGTTGAATTACAGAGATGCCAAAGGATATATCGAAGAGAAGCTTATGGTGCAGATCAAGGAGGCGCAGTTCGATCCCAAGGAGAAAGGCCTTGCCGGCAAGTGTTCTTGTGTGGAGTGCCCGCGGAGGACCGGCAATGACCAACTGCTTTTCGCGGACGTCCAGGGGAAAGACATCTGTACGGATCCCGGGTGTTTTGAGGCAAAGAAAAACGCGACTGTGCAGCGGGAAATGTCAAGGCTCAAAGAGAAAGGGAAGACGGTTATTTCTCCGGAAGAAGCAAAGCAGCTTTTCCGATATCGTGGTGACGAATCTCCGGATAAGAAGTACATCGCCCTGGATGAACACGATTACTCCTGGCCGTCAGGCGTTACGGTCCGGAAAATGCTGAAAAACAACAAGGACGCAAAGATCATCTACGCTATCCAGCCGTTCACCGGCAAGGTTATCGAGATGGTAGACAGATCGGATCTCCCGGGGATCCTAAAGAGCGCCGGGATCAAAACATCTGCCGGCGGGAGTTCCCGGGGAAAGGATCTGACCAAGGCGAAGAGAGATAACCGTATCCGCAATGCAAAATACAGCCTCCATGTATCGAAGGTATCCACTATCGATAACCAGAGAGTCCGGAATGTGATCATCCTGGACAGGATCCTGGAGGATCTCGACAGGAATGCCCGGGATATGCGTCCGCGCGAAATTCTTAAAGGGATCGTCAAAGGTACCGGGAAAAGCTGGGGAGATTGCTGGACAATCACCCAGCTTTACGAATTAGGGGACCAGAAGGTGCAGGAGTTAATTTGCAGAGTTATCCTGGAGAGGTCGAAAGCATTGGCCGATGACGACCTGGAATTCCTCTGTGAGTCTCTCGGCTTCTCGATGGCCAAAGATTACGCCATAACAAAGGAGTACCTTGAGGCCTGTACGAAAGACGAGCTGGTGAAGCTGATCAAGGAATTGGGGATGTCTTTTGCGCAGGAGGCGTCCGCGCCCAAGAAGGTCCTGGTGGAGTATGTCTTCAAAAATGCTCCCAAGGGGAAGGTGCCGAAGGAGTTGATCAAATAGAATAGCCAGCGCGTGCCGGCGGAGGCTCCCCGAAGTAGCGGTGCGGGGGTAAGCGACCGCTGATTACCAAAAATAGGCCAATGCCGGCACAGCCTGGGTAAAAATTACTTTATATCAATGAAAGGAGCAAAGCTATGATACCCGCAATCTTGATATTCACTCTCGTTCTTTTGGTGTTCTGGAAGACGATATTCTACGGCCTCTGCGTGGACGACGTGCAGCTGTGGAAAGTATCGAACAAAGTAAGGCGCGTTCGTGATCCAGAAACAAAAGAATGGGTATTTAAGCCAGAACTGAAAGCCGGTAATCCCATGCAATATATATGGTGGCACTTCTCGTTTAAGTATATAAAGTCAGTCAAATTGGCTCATGTATTCACGCTGCTCATCCATGCGGCTAATTCCATAATGATCTATTATGCTTTTGGAGGCAACCTTACGTCTTTCCTGGCGGCGGTCCTGTTCGCGGTTAACCCCGCGGGAACGCAGGGATCCGCGTGGATGTCAGCTCGCGGGTATACGATCGCAACATTAACGGCGTTGCTTATGTGGACGTTGCCGCTTTATTCGCCCATCTTTTATTTCTTCAACTTCGCAGTTGCCGCAACAAATTTCAATTTCATTCTCACACCGGCAATGTTTCTGTTCTCAAACTGGTGGGGGTTAATCTTTCTCGCCCCGGCAGGAGCATTGATTTTCTGCGGATACTACCGGGCGCTTATGGATCCGCGCTGGAAAGGGAGCACAAATATAATGACATCAATCCGGCCGGTGAAAATCATTCTGTATTTTAAAACACTCGGATATTATTTTATGTTCGGCCTGTTGCCGGTTCGGCTGGGGATATATCACAAATACCTTTACAGCTACGGTTTGAGCGATGTAGACAATAAAGAGTGCCACAGGATAGACGGTTATTTCTTCGTTGGTCTTGCGGTAGTGTCTGCGCTTATATTTAATATAAGACATATCCACACCAACCCGGCCGTATTTGGTCTGTTCTGGTTTGTGCTTTTCATTTCTCAATGGTGCAATATAATCACTATCCAGCAATCGATCGCAGAGCGATATCTATACCTACCGCTTTCCGGTCTTATGCTTATGTCAAGTCATCTGCTTTTGCAGGTTCCAGTTGTCGTGGAAGGCCCTCTATATTTGCAGACAGCGATGATCTCTTCCATATTCGCCTATTACGTTCTGCGTACCTTTTTCCAACTGCCGGCATACAAAGATGAGATGGCTCAGGCAGATTGGAATATCATAAACTTCCCGGATCTTTACTCATGTTATACCTGGAAGGGCAATCTGGAGCATAAAGCCGGGCACGCGTTTATTGCGCTGGAGACTTGGTTCAAAGGATGGAAATTACGAAAAAACGATTTCCGGCTGAATAATAATATAGCGGTAATGTTGACAGATCTCGGCCGCCTAAAAGACGCGGAAGCCTTTCTGGATAACGCAGAGCAGAATATTATCCCGGAGCAGCGCGAAGCGGCAATGTCGTTCATCAACTCCGAGCGGGATCGGATAAAGAAGATCCGGGAGGAGGTTGAAGCGAGGAAAAGCAGGATAATCCGGCCGCAGGGAGTGACTGTTCCGCCGCCCCCGATTGATCCCGGCATGACGAAGGGGATTGTTTAGTAAAGAGAGCCAGAATGTTAGAAGATAAGCAGGAGATCATAATCAGAGAACTGAAGCGCCGGGCTGGAGAAGTCCGGTTTGGTTCGATGGTTGTTGAGTTCAAAATTCATGAGGGAAAGATAGCAAAAGGGGATATTATCGAGAAGAAGGAAAGTTTAGGGTAAGTAGTTAGCCTGGCAAGGTAGTCTTGAGGGCGTAAGTTGAGGTATCGCGCGGAGCGCGCGGTATCCGGCTTGCGCCTTTTTTGTTGCCTACAGCGCAGAAAGGAGAAGTGAAGATGGCAGGGAAAAACCTTTTGAGCTTTTCAACGGTATGGATAAGGATTCCGCGGCAGCGGCTGGAGAAATTGTTATATGACCGGGCGCCTCTGAGCGTAGAAGACGCACGGAAGATGAAAAACAAACTCAAGCGGGTGGAGAAAGCGCTGAATCAGCTGGCTTGCGTGAAGTCAATCCTGGAAAAGATACTGCTTCGTAATATATAAAAACTGCTACGGTTTTTGTTTTTTTCTCTCGACGGGAAGATAGATAAAGCCTAAATAATCATTACATTTCTAAGTATGAAGACGAAACAACCAAAAAAGATGGGTCGGCCGACAAAGTTCACCGCCGTAGACAAGGAGCAGCTCAAAACCCTTGTCTTGCATGGGTTCACAGACAAGGAAGTCGCAAAGTTCTTCGGTTTCACTGAGCAGACTCTAAATAACTGGAAAAAAGAGCACCCTGACTTTTTTGAGGCCTTAAAGGACTGGAAGAACAAAGCTGACAAAAAGGTAGAGCGTGCCCTCTATAAAAGAGCTACCGGATACAGAACAAAGGTAAAAAAAGCCGTTGTTGTTAGCAATGGTAGGGACAAAGGAAGTCATATTGAGATGGTGGAGGAAGAGGTTGCGTGGGCTCCCGATTCCACCGCAGGGATCTTTTGGCTCAAGAACCGGAAGCCAAAAGACTGGCGTGATAAGCAAGAGGTCGAGCACTCCGGAGAAATCAAAGGCCCGACGATATACCTACCAAAGCAGGATAAAAATAATGGATAGCTGGTATCCACAACCTAAGCAAGAGCAGTTTTTGCGTCTCCCCTGGTATGAGGCCCTCTTTGGCGGCACAAAAGGCCCTGGGAAGACCGACGCCTTACTTGCAGAAGCAACCCGACAGCTGTCAATCCCCGGGTATAAGGCCATAATCTTCCGCCGCACCCTGCCAAAGCTGGCGGAGATTATTGAGCGTTCCCACCGTTGGTTCAGCCAAACAGAGGCCGTCTGGAACGGGGAGAAGCACCGTTGGACTTGGCCCAATCGCAATTTTATAGCCTTCGGTTACTGCAAGGACGAGAAGGATAAGTATAACTACCAGGGCCACGAATACGGTTTTATGGGCTTTGACCAGGTGGAAGAGTTTACGCTTACGATGTATCTCTTCCTTCTGGCCCAGAACCGATGCTCTGCCACTGGAATTAAATGTTATACAAGATCCACCTCAAACCCGGGTAACGTGGGCCATGCCTGGGTAAAAGACCGGTTTATTGATCGACTTCCGAAAGACGGAACGCCGCGGTATTTCAAGCGCGTGAATGACGAAGACGTGGAGACAATGGCAGATGATCCGCAAGCACTATCCAGGGCTTTTGTTTTTGCGCAGGTAGAGGACAACCAGGCGCTTTTGCAGGTGGATCCTGACTACATAAAACGTCTTGATATGCTTCCGGAGACTGACCGGAAGGCACTCCGCTTCGGAGATTGGACCATCTTTGCCGGTCAGTTCTTCCGGGAGTTTTCCCGGGCATACCACGTTTTGCCTGCGCGTGCGCTTGAGGACATATCCAGGGAACCCCATACGAGGTTCTTATCTTTTGATTATGGATACGCTCAACCGGCAAGCGTCGGCTGGTATAAGCTCTTTGCTAAGTGCCCGGTATGCGGCGGAGATCATCCGCTGCTTGTCAGACACAGAGAACTTTACTCGGAAGGTTATACATACGAGGGACTTGCCGAAAAGATACTCGCGATGACACCGGCAGATGAGACACCGGCGTATGCGGTGGCCGATCCTGCGATATGGGGAGACGTACAGCATCATCTGGCCAAGGCCTATAAGCCAAAGGCAGACGAGAAGAAAGGGGAAAGCGGCGGGGAGATGATGACCAGGCTGTTTCTGCCGCGGTTTCCTCTTTATCGGGCAGACAACTCACGCATCATCGGCTGGGGGCGCGTAAGAGAATATCTTAAGCTTATACCCACTCAGGCAGGGGGATTTTGCACCAAGACCATGGTTACTGACAACTGCCGGCATTTTCTACGGACAATCCCCGGGTTGATACATGATACGGAGCACGTGGAAGACGTGGATACGGCCGGTGAAGACCACCCAGCTGACGAATGGCGGTATGCGCATATGAGTAGGCCGATTCTTCCCAGGCTCCCAGAACCTCCTAAAACTCCGGCCGAGGATTTTTGGAATCGAGTGCAGAAAGACGCTCAACGGCATAACCAGATGCAGGGCGGGGAAGATGGACAGCGGTCTTTAGACACTTCGATGACCTCGGAAGAGGTAACGGTATGAATGATAAAAAGGTGAAGAAATTCCGCAAGGAAATTCATAAAGCCGTATCCGAGAATAGGAAAGAAATCGAGCAGGAGATCAAGAATCATATAAATACCTCTCCTTTTCTCGACAGGATTAAGTTCGCCGGTTTAGTGCTGGCAGGAAGGGTGTGAGAATGTTTTTAAAAGTCGGTAAATGTCCAGAATGCGAACAATTACGCAGGGAAAACGTCTATCTGCGCAAACTGGTTGATAACCTTTTGGCCTCTCGCGGAATTAAACCTGTGGAAAACCCTGCCGACATAACTCCTGATGACCCGGAAGAGATACGGCGGCAGGAGATAGAAAAACGCGGCGGGAAAATTTACGGGGAAGGATAGTATGAGCGAGCCCTTGACGCTAAGCAAAAAGATACTCGACAAGAAAGACAAAATTCAACGCGGGCGCTCTATGTATGAGCGGCAATGGCTCGTTAACGTCGCTTTTCTCTATGGGAAGCAGCATTTTGTCCTCGATAGGATCCAGCCTACCGGAAATGCCACGGAGGATCGCATCTTGTGGGAGCTAAAGACCGAGGAACGCAAAGGGAAGACAAGGAGGACATCAAATTACATCCTGCCGCTCTATCGGTCTTTGCTCTCAAGGCTGCTGCGGCTGAAAGCCCATATCTCTGTAACTGCCACGACAAACAGCGACAGGGACAAGTCGGCTGCAAGGGTAGGACAGGAGGTTTTAGAGGACTTTTGGTTGATGGCGAATAAACATAACCCGATCCTTTGTCAAAAGTATTCCGGGATGCCTCTTGTGCTTGCAAAGGTGTTTGGGTATGCGCTCACTACCGGGAGGGCTTATCTTAAGCCTTATTTTAACGCAAAGACGTTCTCTACCGCGTATTTAAATAATCAAGCTGTTCCGGGCGTGCAAATCGGCGAGGTGGAAGTTAAGGCCTTATCGCCTTTTAACGTATTTGAAGATCCTCTCGGCAGGTACTTTATCGAGCAGTCAATTATGCCGGTGGAAGAGATAAAAAAACAGTTTGGGGTAGATGTCGAGGCGGAGGACCTGGCGATTTCTGACACTGAGCAACAGCTCATAAATATGCTTGACGGGACAGGAGACGAAAAAAACCAGTATGAGGGCTGCGCTAAGGTGTACGAATTTTGGGAAGTTCCGTCCGATGATTATCCACAGGGACGTTATGTAATATGCACGGCCAAGACCGTCATATCTGACGGATCTATACCATCGGAATACAAAGGGCGCCTGCCCTATTTCAACATAGATTACCTGGACATAATGCTGGCGCAGTTTCCCCAAGGGATGATAGAGCAGCTTATACAGCTCCAAGAGGACTACAACTATACGGTATCCAGGATATGCGCGTATAAGAAGTGGTTTGCCGGAAAGATAAAGGTCCCGGAGGGATGCAAACTCCAGACCAAATATGACGATGAAATAGGGCAATACATCATCTATACGCCAGGGGTCGGCGAACCACATTTTGAGGCCCCGCCTCCGCCTCCGACAAAGCTTTGGGACGATCTGGCACGTATTCGCAAGGATATGGAGGACGTGGCGGGAGTGCACGATTCGGGTATGGGGCGCCTACCGGAGCAGATAAAAAGCGGCGTGGCGATAGAGAACCTTAACGAACTGGATAATGACCAACTTGCTCCGGTGCTCCTAAAAATTGAGCAACAGTTGGCTTTCTTTGCCGAGACGGTGCTTGACATTATGCAAGTTAAATACGCAGAGCGCAGACTTATTGGTATATCTGGGGATGAGGAAGAGGCCGACGTAAAAAGTTTTCTGGGGGCAGACGTAGACGGCCAGCGCAGAATACAGATTTCAATCGGGTCGAATATGCCGTTGAGTAGGACAGAACGGCAGATGTTTATAAGGTCAATGCGTAATGAGGGGTATATCAACAGAGATCGGGCCCTGGACTTGATGGAATTTGGAGAGTTGGCAGGCATATATAACGATCTCGATCGACAGGCGCAGAAGATGGAAAATATGGAAATGACCAAGGGAGTCTTACCGCAGGTCAACGAATGGGATTATCACCAAGCGCATATTGAGATCGTGGAGAAATTTATGAAAGGCGAGGCCTTCCGTAAGTTTGCGCCGGAATTGCAGAAAGTATTTATTATCCACCGCGGAATGCACCAAAAGGCTTTACTGAACGAAATGCAGACTGCGGCGAATATGCAAATGAACAAACCGGGCGGCCCGCAGGGGCAACCGGCAAAACAAGCAACACCCGGTCAAGTCGCAGGACAACCGGGCAGTTAAAGGAGCGTCGATATGTTTTTACCAGAAGAAGGACAGGCGCAGTCAGAAGCACCGACAGCAGAGCAGAATCTTACCCCGGAGGAAATGGTTGAAAAAGAACTTTCGTCTGTTTCGGAAGTAGATTCGGAAGTAGATAAGGGAAAAGGAAGCGGAGAGGAGAGTTCTGGGGAAAACGGCGAAAAAAAACCGGCTGCAGGAGAAGGTAGCGGCGCTACGTCGCCGGTAGATAAAAACAAGGAGAAGGAAGAAGATCCTGAAATTGACCTGGGTCTTGACGTTGATGGGAAGACTCCGCTGAAACTTAAGCGCAGCCAAATACTCGCATTAAGAAAGGGCGGGATGCTTGAGGCCGATTACCGAAAGAAGACCCAAGAACTGTCCGCCGAGAAGGCCAGCTTAAAGGAAGTTGTTGATCTCATTGATTATCTTAAAAAGAACCCCAAGAAGGCCGAGAAGGTAATAGCCCTACTGGAGGAGAAGGAAGAGAAGCTTGAACAGCAGCAGCAGGCTCTCGAGGAAAAAGAAGACGAGATCGATAAGGCATTGAAAGATTTGCCTGAAGATGACCCTTACGCGAAGCTGCTGAGAGGAATGAAGGCGCAGTTGCAGACCACTTTAAAGGCCAACCAAGCGCTTCAGGACAAACTCGGCAAGATAGAGCAGGGACAGCAGGCGGAGGAACAAAGACGGGCTAAAGAAGACGAAGAAGCCAAGCGGAACAAGGAACTTGAGGCAGGCAAACAAGTCTTGGAAGAGGCATTTGCCGGCGCGAGGAAAACATTCCAGTTTGACGAAGACGAAGACGCGGCCCAGTGGCGAAAGAGAGTAATCAATTCTCTCGTGGAAGAGAAAGAGAAATACGCCGGGATGGACAAAGAGAAGTTCACGGAGTTTTTTAACACCGTGGCTAAACGCGAGTTTGACGCGATGCAGAAGGAGAAAGAAAAGATCATCTCCAGGTATCTAAAGTCAAAAGGCGGATCGGGCCATGTTCCCGTGGGCGGGACCGGTGGAGAAAAGGTAGAACAAAAAAAAGAGCCGGTAACAATGGATAATCTCCAGGACAAGATAGAAGAGGCTCTTGGAGAAGCTTCGGAAAAGCCGGGAGAAGAGGGAAGTTAAAGACATCACGCGGAGGTGGAGAATGGGATTGACAATAACCAATATATCGGCGGTGCTGAAAAAAATCATCGTGCCCGTCGTGCAGTCTCAGCTGCGAAAAGAAAGCGTCCTTTTTGACAAAATCAAAAAGAACGTCGGCGTAACGGTAACGAATAATACCATCTATATCCCGGTTCGGTCAGGAAGACATAGCGGTATTTATTCCGTTGCCGAGGGGACGGAGCCTTACTCCGGGAAATCTAAGTATGAACAGCCGTATACTTCGGTTAAGTATGCCTTTGGCACGCTCGAATTGACCGACCAGGCACTCGAGGCTGCTAACGACAACATTAAGGCCATAGCTTCGATATTAAGCACCGAGATCCAGGCGCTGAAGGATGACTTCAGAATGGATCTCAACCGGCAGTTACACGGCGCCGGCACGGGTAAACTGTGCCAGACCAACGGCACGGGATCTGCCGCAACAACTCTGATAGTAGATACCGCTCCGCACGGAGGAGACGCTACCGATTACCTGGTGGAAGGTATGTATATCCAGATAGGCACCGGTTCTGCTGTGCAGATAGCATCTGTCGATTCGGCGACCCAGGTTACTTTGGCTACCGCCGCAAGCTGGGCTGATGATACTGTGATAACGAAAGCCAGTGCCGCGGAAGCAATGGGTCTTGCCGGAATCATAGATGACGGAGATAACGTCGCCACGATACAGGCGATAACCCGGTCTTCTACTCCGTGGGCCAATGCATACGTGGAAGATACCAGCGCCACGCTGACAGAAGCGTATATGATCAACTTGTATCTCAAGACGCTCAAATTCGGCGGGGCAAAGGCGGTATTAGCTGGGGAAACGCTGTTCAGCAAATACGGGCAGCTGTTAACCTCGATGAAGAAGACGGCCGATCTGAAAGAAGTACTTTCCGGCGGATGGAAAGGCTTGGAGTTTATGAACGGTATACCTGTCATCTGTGATTTTGACACCTGGAGCGGGTATATGCAGTTTGTTGACTTCGATGCTCTGACCATCGCAGAGATGAGCAAGCCTTTTGCTTGGCTTGAGGCTGACGCTCACGGAGGTATTCTTAAGAGGTCTGCTACCAACCGGACAATCTGGGAAGGTACCCTTAAGTACTACTTCAACCTCGTGGCGAAGAAATTCAAGTCGTCCGGCAGGTTAAGTAATAAAGGTTCCTAAGTTGTAATGTAAGTAGCGGGGAGGGGGACACTTTATCTGGAGTGTCTCCCCCCTGCTTTTGCAATAAGCAAGGGGGAAAGTGTGGGGGTGCAGATCACAAAAACACCGTTTGAACGCGCGGAACCGGTGGGAAAACGCCTGTTAGCAGAGGCCAGGGCCGATAGGGATAAACGCAGGGAATCAAGCAATAAAGAAATTTACCAGGCTTCAAAAGAGGCCGGGACATACCTGCACCATAAGAGCCGGGGGAGGGTGTCGGTAGGCGGCGGGGCGTCCTACTGCTGCTTCGAATGTCTGGAAAGATTAACCGATAACTGCCGATATTGCGTAAACGGCAGCCATTTCGTTGAGAGAGGAGAGTTAGCGCAATGATAAAGAATGTGTCAAAAGAACAGGTTACGCTTCGCTGGAGCGGGGAGACTGTGGTTTTGAATCCTGGGGAAACGCTGTCGGTAGAAAAAAGGTTTAATGCCGACCCAAAACAGGCGGTATTCCTGGAAGGGCGGTTCATGGGTAAGAATCAAGGCAAGATAGCCATGATCGCTACATCTGAGAAACCGGCTCCCGCTGCTGCCGGAGGGATAGAGAACAAGCCCGAAGACGATAACCAGAAGCCTGCCGCAGGTGGAGCAGAAGAAACCAAGGGAAACTCTGACGGCAAAGGCAAGGGCAAGGGCAAGGGCAAATAATGCTTATTTCCGAAGTAATAAACGAGGTAATCGACGAAATCGGCGGGGATTCGGAAGACTCCGCTTTGTCGGCGAAGCTGCTCACTTTCGCAAAGGGAGCGCTTCGCCGGTTCCCTCTCTTCTGTAGGGATCGGCTGCTATACGCAATATCATACGCTACGCTGGAAGCAGGAGAAAATACACTGAGCGTCCCGACGTATTTTCTTGCCGGGAAAGGTCCCAAGGCGGTCTGGTATGAAGAATCCGGCCGCAGGGAGATCATACATAAACTCACGGACGAAAAGTTCATTGACTACTACAATTCCGAGGCGACCGGCGTCCCGAGGTATTATCGTATTACCGGTAATGTAATCGAGTTTGATGTTAAGGCTGACGTGGAGCGAATAATTTACATTGAACACTTGTGCGAAGTGGATGATGTAACTGCTGATTCTACGTTTTTCGGGTCAAGTGATATGATCGAGATCCTCAAAGATGGAATAAAGGCCACCTATTACACCGACTACACGGAAGACACAACCGGCAGGGGAGACAAGAAAGCCGCACAGTTCGAAAATGGATTGAATAAACTCGACAGTCGGTTTATGCGCGAGTTCTTAGGGACACACGCGGGGGATTGATTATGTCTTCCTGGAACAGAAAAACCCCACCCAGCACCACGTGGAATAAAGCGGTAGATCTCAAGATAGATTCTTCCAATCTTGGTTTTGGCTCTGACGAATGGGGAAATTCTCAATATGGTTCTCCGGCCACACTAAGAAAAACCCCACCCAGCACCACGTGGAATAGAAAGGGCAGCGTATGAAAAAAAGAAGTATGTTCTTTATCCTATCGTGCATCCTGGCATTTTCGGCAATAACCTGGGCTGGTTCTAACACTACGCATTATAATTTGTATAAACCTGCTGTGGGAGACAAGAATTGGGGGGCGCAGGTTAATACCAATTTTGATCTGATCGATTCCGCTTTATACAGCAAACAAGCAACGCTTTCCGAGGGCACAGACTACCTTACAAAAAACCATCTTGACGCGGCCTATTTGGGGATCACCGCCACCGCCGCAGACAGTGCCAAACTTAACGGACAGTCGGCATCATATTACTATCCAGCGAGCAATCCGTCCGGGTATATATCCTCGCTTTCCGGGGCTGTCCTTACAGACCAAACCACAGGACAGACCATTGGCGATACAGACCATCGGCTGACAAAACTCTGGGCTACGGATATTACCGTAACAAACGCCATTTCCGGGAGCGTTACCGGCAACGCCGGCACGGTTACAAACGCCACGTTGACAACCTCTCTGACTAACAACGGCGGCGCTGGTGTGCTGACGTGGCCTGCTGCGGGCGCGACTTTGACTATCCCGACAGGAGGCGGCACGCTTGGGAGTGCGGCGTTTACTGCCTCAACTGCTTATGACCCGGCAGGCGCGGCGGCCGCTGTTACTCCCACTTCTCTGGGGCTGGTTATAGGGACAAACGTTCAGGCGTATGATTCCGATTTGACAACCTGGGCTGGAATTACTCCCGCGGCTGGAATGGGAACGTTTCTCGCTACTCCGTCGAGTTCAAATTTAGCTTCCGCTCTCTCCGACGAAACCGGCACCGGTTATTCAGTCTTTTCCGATTCTCCTATCTTCACTACTAAAATCACTAACCCTCTTATTATAGGCTCCACCGTCGCCAACGGCACATTAACATTACAAGCCAATTCAGCGACAACTGGAAATACTTTAACCAATCCAGCGGTATCAGTCAACGTCGGAGATTCTGGTGCGACTAATGCGATTACGGTTCTGCAGAATGGGAATGTGGGGATTGGGACGACTCCCTCATCAGGGAAATTTAGTGTGGGATCACTTGCTGGAGAAAACGCCTATTTTTTTAAAGACAACGCCGCTATCAGCAGTTCTTCCAATGGACAAAGTCTCAATGTTTTCAGAATAGACGATGCTGGTCACTCTGACTCTATATCTATGTATATTTCGTCAGGCAGAAGTGCTCAGTTGACAAGCAATGTAACTATGGCTTTATCATCCTCCGGAACTAACACTGTAAGTATAAGCGCGTCTAACTCACAGGGTTCCTTGGCCTCAGGATTGCTGATCTCGCGGACCAACTCTAATGATGCGGAAGGAGTCGTAGGGATGAGTAGTACTGGAATTAGATCTGGTGCGGGAGGAAATTATACTTTATATGGCATAATAGGAAATGCCTCTTATACAGGAACAGGGACTCAAACTAATGCCATCGGGGTACGTGGTGGTGTTACTATCAATAAAAGTGGGTCTACTATAACAAATGCTTATAGTATTTATGCAAGTAAACCTGTTACTACAGCAGGGTCAATCACTAATTCTTGGGGGATGTATTCTGTAGACAAGTTAGGGATAGAATTAGACTCCGCCAACACCTCCACCGTCCAAGAGATGCAACGGATTACTACTTTTTCAACCGGGACGGTCGCGGCTGGATTTGGTCCAGGATTAACCTTTTATGGAGAGGATGCTTCTGGTAATACCCCGCAGATAATGGGGCAGATTGCGAGTATATGGACAGACCCGACGAATACCTCTGAAAGTTCCGCTCTGACTTTCTCCGGTGTCACTTCCGGTGGTGCAATCACGGAATGGGCGAGGTTGACTGGTGGCAGATTGTACATCGGCACAACCGATAGCGATGGCACTCCCGCAGTGGGAATTATTACAGCTAAAGGAACAACCAATGACGGGACGACAAATACTTTAGTCCTGCGTGATTCAGATGAAGTAAACCAGACGTGGACTGATACTAATGGGAACCTGACTACTCTGGGAACAATCAAAGGCGGTGGATATAAGTCCAGTGATGATACGTCCGGCGCTTCCGCTACAACCGGCGGGCTGACGTTTAAGAATGGATTGTATACTTCCGGGAGCGCGACAGTTCCTACTTATTCCAAATCATTTGTCATAACAAACCCGACAGCTACGGCAGATAAAATCTGCGTATGGCGCGCGCCGGCTAACCTTACGATAGTCGCGATACATTTATATTGCGACGGCGCGGGTATAGTCGGGAATATGACCATTGAAGGTTCCGGAGTTGACGGGGCAACGGATATTACGGGCGTTGTGGATACCAATGTCAACGACGACGGTTCGCTGTCCGCCGCAGGAGCCACGACAGGGCAAAGAATAGGCTGGAGAACAACCAGCGCTACGGCAGGGGCTACGGGAGCGACGATCACTTTTGAATATACAATCCCATAGGAGAGATATGAAAAGAATACTCTTGGCATTATTTTTACTACTGATGTGTAACCGGGCAGAAGCCGCTACACGTACGATTGCCGATGGCGGGGGAAATTGGTCAAGCAATGGAACCTGGGTCGAAGGAGCCGCCCCTACGAGTTCGGACGCTGTTGTTGCTACTGCTACCTCTGGAAATGTTACTATAGATACCACTTCCTGCGTTTGCTCCACACTGGTATTGACTAATTACGTCGGAACTATGACATTCGGAAGCGGAAACAAGTTGACCGTTACGACTACGGTTACTTTTGTTTCGGGGATGACTATTGCTGGGACAGGCATCCTACAGATAAGTAATAGCGGAACAATTACGTCTGCGGGAAAAACGTTTACGGGAAGTATTGTTTTCGATGGAGGAAGTTTCACGCTTGCCGACAACTGGACAGTATCCGGTTCAGTTACTAGCCTAACATCAGCCAATATACTCACGGGTAATACTTTATATGTCGGAGGTTCGCTCGCTGCTATTGCTGCGGTTAGCGGAACAACGGAAATAGTCCTTAATGGCACGGGAATTTTATCAACCAGTACTGGAGTATCAATCAAAAATAACTTGACCATAAATACCACCGGAACAATAACGGTGGGGAGTACGCTATATTACGGTACTGGGGTATTAACTTACACTGCCGGTACGGTAGTTACTAGCTCTTCGGCTTTATGGATAGTTACTTCTTGCACGTTAAATACCAATGGCATTACTTGGAATAATTTTTATATATTCGACAATTTACTCACGGTAACCCTTGGCTCCGATTTAAATATTTCAGGCACTTTATCAATACGCGGTTATAATCTGACATTCAGCGGTTCTTACGATATATCTTGCGGAATTTTTATAACTTACACAGAAACTGCTTCGGCTCCTGTTACATTTAATGCTGGAACCACCTTGACTGTTACTTCTGCGTTGCAGTTAAATGCAAACAGTGCGCATACAATAACCTTTAGCTCATCGACTCCTTCCAGCCCTGTTTATTTTGTTTATCAAGGTACTCAAGCTGATTGTAGCATAAACAAAATTATCTTCACCGATATTGACGCTTCAGGGAGCGCGATAACGTTATACAACTGGCACGGAGGAACGTTGACAAGGACTTCTGGGATAATAAACGTAACCGGGGATGACATCGGCGGCGGAACGCAAGATGACATTTTTGGAGCGATAATTTAACAAGGAGGATCTATGAAATACATTCTGGCTTTGGTTTTTGCGTTAACGATCACGCCGGTGTTCGCCGACACGATTGAAAAAGTGGATGAATACACCATCAGGGTTACGAAATCTGTTTGTTCCATCGGTGAGGACGGAGAGGAAAGCACCAGTGTTTGTAAGAAGCGATACACGGTAAAATCCTTGAACGACAAAATAGCCGCTCAAAATGCGGCGATGGCTACTCTGGAAGCACAGGTCGCTGATGTCAACGAGCAGATAGAAGAAAAGCAGGACTACATTGACGAGTTGACCGGGTATTTGGAAGAAGCCGTCAATTTGGGAGTTATTGAAGAGCCGCCGGGACAGCAGAGCCATCTTGATGACGAGGGATAGATGCGTCTTTTGGCAATCGCATTGCTGATTATTGGTCTTGGTGCATTTACAGTGAACGCGATGAATGCGCCGTTTCTCGTCGGGAGCCGTAACTCGCATATCTATCCTCTCGACACCTGCGACGCGGCAAAGCGTATCAAACCCGGCAATGTGATAATTTTCGCTTCCCCACAAAAAGCAAAAGAAGCGGGGTATCGCCCTTGCAAGATATGCAATCCACCAGAAACGACAACTAAGATAAAGGAGGCGTGAAGTGGCCAACGAAAGCGGAAAATGGCAACTGGCGTTCTGGATTATCACCGGATTCTGTTTTACGGGTTTCTTTGTTTCCGGTAACGCTATCCTTGCCGTTAATGCCTCTGTCGCGGCGAATAAAGAAAAGAGCAACCAGGAATTTAAAGAAATGCGGGAATGTATTTACAATCAACTTATCTCAATAAATAGCAGGCTGGCAGTGGTCGAAACGCTTTCAAAATCTTCCGAGAATCAGGAAAGAAGATTAAATAATCTTGAAAAGGTAATGCTTAAAATTTCTTCAAGCAAAAATGTTGATTAAGAGATTATTTATTTACTGTTTGCTTAACTCCGATCTATTTTATGTATTGGCGCAAAGTTGCAATATCCCCGGAGGTTTACTATGACGTTTACGCGTAATTGGGATCCATCGTTGATACCAGATCATTCCAAGTTCAAGAATATCCCCGGATATTCCAGGAACATAATGAACGATCTTGCAGAGAGGCTTCAGGATATTGTTTATGGATTCACAACCGACGACGATGACGAGTGGGAAACTATTGTCGGGTTTAAAAAGGGAAGGTTTATCACGGTAGGCACGGGCACGCCAGTTCAGCCGACCGGCACAGGTTCAGAAGCGGCGATCGATATATACGGTAAAACAGTCGGGGACGACGATAAGGTTGAACTATTTGTCCAGGACGCGGATGCAAACGAGATTCAGCTTACCGACAAAGGAAACCGGCTGCCGAATAACGAATGGTTTAGGGCAACAAATAAAGACGGGGATGGCTATGTTGAGGTTTTTAAGGTGGATGAAGACGACCGCGTGCGGATCCCCGGAGTTGTTCCGGTCGGAGCACAAATGCTTTGGCCTACCACAGCGGCACCAGACGGCTGGCTTCTTTGCCAAGGGCAAGCTCTTTCGCGGACTACTTACGCCGATCTTTTTGCCGTAATAGGAACACTGTTTGGATCAGGAGACGGAAGCACTACGTTCAATTTGCCGGATTGGCAAGGGTTTACTCCGGTAGGGAGAAAGTCTACAGATTCCGATTTTGCGTCTATAGGACAGACCGGAGGAGAAAAGACGCACGTGCTTACCGAAAGCGAAATTCCACCACATTACCACAATATTGGGGTGTTTACGGGGAGTGTATTCCAAGGTGGTTCTCATCCTCCAGCACCGCTATTTAGTGGGACAGGGAGTAATAGTGGGTCTTCTGGCGGAGGTGGAGCGCATAATAACTTACAACCATATTGCGTAACAAATATGATCATCAAATATTAACTATGAGCGCGTTGCAGACTATACCGACATTCCTGCCGAATAAAGGCGTAGTGATAGACGCTCCGGAAGAGTTTTTGTCTAAGAACTTCTCTTCTGCCGATTCACGGAATGTTGAATTTTACGATGAATACCTGCGCGGTAGGCTCGGTCTTGACAAGTTCGACTCACAACAGCTTTCCGGACCAATACTTCTCACAGACCAATTTTGGAAATTTAACTCTACGTGGTATTGGATGATCTGCACAACGAAGGACATCTATAAATACGATTTTAATAACAAGCGGTTTGATATTCTCACTCCGGTTTATACGACGGGAACGATTGAAATTCAGGCTGGATCACTGATAACGGTATTGGGCTCGGGGACGTCCTGGGCTACAAACTTAAAAGCCGGAGATTATTTTAAGATAGGCTCTGGAGATATTCATACAGGATCAACCTGGTATGAAATTGACAGCGTGGACAGCGATACGCAACTCACTTTAAAGACAGCGGCAGTAGAGACAGCGACCAGTACCGCATACGTCGCGAGGAAGATATTTAACGGCGGGAACGTTGATTTCTGGCACGCGCGGGCATTTTACGATAAAAACCTCGGGGAAGTATGGCTTGCGACAAACGGTGTTGATACTCCGATTAGATATACCGGGACAGGACAGGTTCAACCGTTATCTAACTTGCCGAACAGTTTTGTTTCGGCAAAATACATTGAAGTCTATAAAGACAGAGTTTTTTTCTTATGGACAGTTGAGTCTGGCAACCAGCCGCAGAGAGAACGCTGGTGCGATGTGGGGAATTGCGAGGATTGGAATGACCTCGATTTTCAAGATTTTGTCGAGTCCGGATACTGGATAACCGGTTCTATAGTTTGGAACGGATACCACATAGTGTTCCGGGAAAGAGACGCGCAGGTCGGTAGGTATTCCAGTTCAAGTGATTCGTTCACTTATGAGACATCTAATTCTTGCGCTGGATGTTGGGCCCCACGATCTATAACGGCAAATGATAGCAAGATATTTTATTACGGCCCCGACAATAGGTTCCACGCGTGGAATTTGCTTACGGATACGGTAATCAGCGCGGAAATAGATTCTTATTGTATAAATTTTGATCCGAATCTCGAACAGGATATTTTTGGGTATCAGGTAGAATCAAGGAACCAAATACGTTGGTTTGTCCCATACAATAATCCGGATTATATGAATGCTTGTATCGTTTACGATTATAATCAGGATATTCTGCATATCTGGGAATACGAATCGGAACAGGCTTGTAACATTATAGGCGAATATTTGAACGTGGAAGATTTCTATGTTGACGATGATCCCTGGGCGGAAAGATATGTTGACGAGCAAGATGGTTTCTGGGATTCGCGCAATTTTTTATCTGGAGCTCCGCAGATAGTTTACGGAGGTTCTGACGGTTACATCCGGGATGCAGATGTCGGATATACTGATGATGGCTCTGAATACACAAGGAAGTTTTCGAGTTCCAGAATGAACTTTGATATGCCGGATACAAAAAAACGGCTTTGGAAACAGCAGCATTGGCTGGAAAGCGATATATCCGGAGAAGTAAAAGTGAGTTTGAGAAAAGACGACAGAACAACCGATGAGGCGTTAACTCACACAATTTCACTTGTGAATGAAGAAAGGGACGTGGTGAAAACAAATATAACCTGGGATCGGCACGGGGTGAATTTTAAGACGATAATAGAGGCCACAAACCATTTTTCTCTTCTTGGCTGGCTTAATTATCTATATGCAAAAGGAAAGACCAACAGATGAGCAGGACGATAAAAACAACGAGTCTCGGCACGTTCCCGGATTATTCGCAGGTCAAAGACTCCGCTACCGCGCAGTTCTGCAAAGACCTGAACGAAATACTGAAAAAGTTCTCAGAGAATGTTTCGGACGACTTAACCGCGCTTGATCGGGCAGCTGATATTGTCGAAGAACTACCCGATGAAGCGCAGGAGAAATATCGCGGGAAACTGTTCCTTCTGAAAGGAGCGACAGACTCCGATCCTGATACTATGTATACCTGCATCCGGTCTGGAATAGATTTAGCTGGAAACTATACATACGAGTTTAAACAAATCATTTTAGTTTAAGAGGAGGATAATATGAAAATGATTGATATGGGTAAGAAAGAGACAACCGGGCCGTGCTGTCCGGAGCCAGCGTCTAAAGAAAAGAAGACGCGCATTTGTTATCCTGGGCTTAGTATTTACGATAATGTCCCGGATGTTTTGTTTAATAAGGATGTAGGAGAGACCATCGAAGCCCGCGTTGTTATAAAACTATCCAATAAAGGGTTAGATGAAAGCGGAGATAGGAAAAACAGGCGTGTTTCTTTCGATGTTTTAAAGATGGGTATTGACGAATCCGAGAGCGACCTGGAGAAAGAGATAAAGCGTCAATCAGGGGTAAAAGAGGAGAGTGGCGAGGAAGATGATAATAAAGTTTGATAATCCTCTTTGGGTGCCGAGGTTATTAAAACTGGCGGAGATCGTTCCCGGTACGCCTATTGAGGAATTAAGAAAGTTTATCTTCGCCACGTTAAACCAGTCTAACGCCTGCGCATATATGGATTGGCGCGAGGATGAAATATGCGGTTTTATCTTTGCCACCATTGAAACATTTAACGGAGAGAAATGCGTATTCATTCAATTTTGCGTTATCAAGCCTTACTCTGAAGATAAACATATCGGTTTTGAACTGTTGACAAAAGTGAAAACCTGGGCCAAAAAAAAGGGACTCAATAGAATATATTTCATAACCCAGAGGAACCCAAAAGGATTTATACATAAATATCATTTCGAGATGCACGGCAGCGTGTTGAAGATGGACTTAACAAAGGAGTAAAAATATGAGTTCACTATTTACGTCAAGCGGTAGCTCCGCATCTACAAAGAATGATAGCGCGTTGACTACACAATTAAAGGATTGGCTTAGCAGCCAATTAAAATCAACTTCAGGATATACCGGAAAGCTGACGGCCGACGAAACCGCGCAAGAGAAACAGTCAACATCTCTCTTGCAGAAGTATCTTGATTCAAGCGACTCTTCGCTTACCACTGCCGCAAAGAAAGAGTATTCGGACACGCTCTCCAGCGATAAATATGATCCTGCCTCTTCCGGATATTACCAAGCGGTCAAGGCTGAGGCAAACAAGAACCTCGCGGACACGCAGTCAAATATTGCCAGCCAGGCCGCCGGAGGGGGATCGTATTGGTCAGGCGCAAGGCTTAAGGCCCAATCTGATTCAGCGGAGGACACCGCAAATAGCCTGAATCAAACAATTTACTCTCTGGCCAATCAAGAGCGTCAGAATAAGCTTACAGCAGCTTCATCTGCGGCAGACCTCGGACAGCAAGAGACAGAGACTGATTTAAAGAAAGCGGCCGCTGCGCAAGAATATGGCAGTCTGGAACGCACCTTGGAGCAATCAAACCTGGATAAATTATATAGCGATTATTTAAATACGCAAAATTATGGCACGACGATTGCTAACCTTATTGCATCATTATCCGGTTCAGACTCAACCACTTCCACTTCTTCTAATACATCAGCAATAGGGCCTGTGATACTGGCGGCGATTGCAGCAGCAGCGAAGACAGCAGCAAGCGCATAGGGGGGAATAAATATGGCGAATGCAGGAGCAATACTTAGAAATATATTGAATCTTGTGGGGAATGTCTCGGAAGCTGCTGCTACCGGGAAAGTGCCAGAAAGTTTAAGCGGAAAGCAACGCGAATGGAAACCGACCACCAAAGAGGAAGCAATACAGTTTGAACTGGCTAAACTCAAACCGGAGAAAAAGGACGACATAAAAGATTTTGAGCAGGGGATCAAGCGTAAGATTGCCAGTGGTGAGGGGCTTTCGCAGAATGAAGCTTCCTATGCCAACCGCTTTATGCGAAAAAGTGGAGATATTAACGATTTTGAGTCTTCAAACGGCTCTTCCGGAGATGTTCAGCAAGAAAACGGATCTTCTACAGAATCAAAGGATAAACTCGGGATTCTGGGGAAGATCATAACGGCTATAAAAGGATCTGCCGGCAATGGGGCGGCCCAAAAGCAACCGGCAAATATAGCAGCGGGCACGGGTGATCAAAGCAATGCTGTCTCTCCTTTACGGAAAATCCTGAATTTCTACGGTCCTGCATCTACTCAATCTGCGGTAAGCACTCTTCCCGCGGCGGCAATGGCGCAATCCGCAGCCCAGAAGCTGTCTTCGCTTGTAAATTCCGGAAAAGCGGCGCAAGGACGGCAATCACAGGCCGAGACGGGTAAATCGCCATATTCTGATTACCCGGACGCGTTCAAAGAAAACGGCGTCTGGAAGGTAGTCCGGAACGGCAAGAAATATCGTTTAGAGGAGTAATATGCCACATCTCGTTCTGGATGAGCCGGAAACTCTGACTGTTCAGGAAGTCAAGAAACCTCGCCTTGTTCTTGATGAAGAGCCGGTCTCTGCACCTAAAAAGCCCCGCCTTGTCCTGGATACAGATAATCCGCTGCCGGAGATTGTTTCAAAAGAATCCGTCCCCTTTACTTCTCCGGAAATCAAGCGCCCAATACCCGAGATAAAAGCCTTAACTCCTGAAGTTGAGAAGAACCTTGTTAAACCGGAGGGCAAGACGCAGAAGGCAGAGACGCCTCTGGCCAAGGTTATAGAAGCAACCGTGGGAGATAAGGGGTGGGATGTTGTCCGGAATTATCTCTCTAAATTCCCCAGAGAAGAACTAAAGGCTACCTACGGGACGGATAAGATTGAGGATATTGTCAACGACCAACGCCATAAGGCTAAAAAAGGTGTTTCCAGGCTTCAGGGGGCCGCTCAGGGGGCATTAGGCATTACTCCCGGCCATCCTGAGCTAAAACAGGGGTTTCCGGCCGATTCTACCGTGTCTCAGGTCATTGGAGGGGTTCTGCCTTATCTTATCCCGGCCGGGGGCACAGTCGCCAAATTTACGGCCATTCCGGCCGCCCAGGAGGCCGTCAGGCAGGTTACAGACCGTCAAGAGCAGCTTACCCCTGAACAAAGGATGGCTAAAGTAGGCACGGTAGCCGCCGGCGGAGCGGTCACCGGCAAGATATTCAAAGACGCCGATTTGGGAAAAACCGTGTTTAACCGCATTTTACAGCGCTCCGCAGGGGCAGGTGCCGCATCAATCACAGAGAATATAGTTCAGGATGCCATAAGCGGCCACGATCCGGACGCTAAAGCCGCGCTGGTCAATGGCGGCATTAATGCGGCATCAATAGGCATATTGGGTGCTATGGTGGAGATCCCGCAGCTCCGCGGGTCTGTTATGGCGGAAGGACGGCGTCTTGCCGGGAAACCCGTATCCTACGATGAGGCATTAAAAGTCGTTAAAAAGGCTCAGATTAACCCGGAAGAACTATCTCCGTCATTTCAAACCGCCCTTTATGATCAGAACCGGAAAGCTTTTATTAAAAAGTTGAAGGAAGATTATGGCGAGGTTAACTATGTTGTCTTGGATGTCCAGAAGGCAAGGGGTAAACTTCAGCGGGCGCAGATATTTGACAGTGTAGGGGCGAAGGAAGCCGCGCGCTCCCGAGCCGCCGGAGCAGACCCCTCAAAAGGGATGTATGCCGAATTGCTGCCTTATCGCGATCAGATTATAAACGGGGCGGATCCGATTGATATTCTTATGGCAAAGCGCCTTGCGGATAGCCTCCGGCCAAAAACACAGATTGAGCAGACTATTCCTGCGAGTGAAGCAGGAAAAGGAGATATTCTCACAAAAGCGAGAGTTCCCGTTGCCGCCGGGGCTCCCGCGCCCCTTAAGGATGATATACCTATGGGGATTAAAAAGATTAATACGCAAGCTGAAGCATCGATTCAACCCGGGAATAGAGGTGCAGTGCCAAATGTAGGAACGAACGTACATCTTTACAAAGAAGCCAGGAAGTATAAGACGGCGGAAGAGTTTGCTGGTTCTTTATATTCGGAGGGGTTAAGGAATGCGGCTAATCTTAAAAGAGATAGGATATCCCCAGACAACGGAGGTTTTTATTATCACGTAGTTCCCGATTATGATGGGGGGCCGATAGTATCCGCGGCTAAAAGAGGCATTCCCGTGGAGGAAATTCAGAACAAATGGCCGGATTTTGAAGGATATGGTTCATCTTATGATTACCAGAATGTATCTTTATATAATAATCTTTCAGAGGCGCACGCTTTTAATAAGGACTTCCTAAAAGGGGCAGGAAAAATCCTTAGGATAAAATTAAATAAAGATACACGCATTAGTCCAAATGAAGAAGGATACGCTTCTGTACAAGAAGTATCAAAGAACGAAATTAAAGGGGAAGTTCCTCAACTCACCGACATCTGGAACAAGGCGCATTCTTCTGAAGATGGATCTGGAACTCAGGGAATATACAATCCATCAATACAGGAATATCATTCTAAAAGAAACAATTTATACAAAAAGTTCTACGGCGAGGCAAAATCTGCGAAATACAGTAACCTGGGCGCGGAACGTATAGCGGAAAAGAAGACAGCTGAAGCTTTAAAGGCCGGCGCATGGGGAGTTTTAATGCCGAAAGAACCTTCCACGCGCAAAAAAGTCAATAAAACCGAGATTTTGTCTTACGCTGAGAAAGCTTTTAATGTCCCTATTCGCGGCAGGGCCACGCATCGCTTCAAAAATCTCGCCGGATTATATAACAGGAAGGAGCAAATCGTTCGCTTAAGGAAATGGGGAGAGCTGGAGCCTATGACGCACGAGATCGCTCACCACATAGACGCGCAGATGAAGAAGGATCTCGGTAAGCATTGGAAGTCCGGGAGCGCATCCGGGAAACAGCGCGCTGATTTATATAAAGAACTCGGCAAGCTTGATTACGAACCGTATAAAGCGCGCATTTCTGAAGGGTTCGCCGAGTATATGCGGCATTATCTCACCGCAGGACAGGCGGAGAAAAGGGCCCCTCTCTTCCATAGGTTTTTCACGGAGGTTTTTCTGAAAAGTAATCCGGACATCGCAAAAAAAATTGCAACTTTAAAGGATATGATTGACACCTGGCAAGGGCAGGGGGCAGAGAACCGCATTCTTGCTCAGATAGATTTCAAAAAAGAGCATACCGATATTCTCGGGCTGCGCGCGAAAACGCAGAAAGCCTACGAATGGTTTAACAGAAACTTTATCGATGAGTTCTATACTCTCCGAAAAATAGAAGAACAGATGAGTATTAAGCCGGGTGTGAATATAAGACCAACGGAAGACCCGTTCACAATGGCTACCTATGCAAAATCAAAGGCTGGATTGATTGCTCGTACATTCGTTATGGAGAAAGCCATTGACGAATACGGCCGGGTTGTCGGACCAGGACTTCAGGAGATACTCGCGCCAATAAGCTCAGACGAAATACAACCTTTCATAGCGTATGGGGTAGCGCGGCGCGCGCTTAACTATCAAGAGCGCGGCATCGAGAGCGGCATAGATATTGAAGACGCCAAGTTTATCATTGATAAATATTCCGGCAAAGAGGATTGGGATAGCGTGCTTGAAGGCATAACCGACTGGAGTAATCACCTGCTGGATTGGGTTGTGCGCGCTGGAGGTTTAGGGCAAAAAGAAGCGACAATCATCCGGGAACTCAATCTGATTTATTTGCCATTTATGCGTGCGTTTGTAGACGAAGTAGGGGTGTTTCGTGGCTCCGGATCAAGTATGGTAAACCGCGGGCAGTCAGTTAAGTCCAGGAAAGGGAACGCGCGGCCGATAATAAACCCGATTGAATCGCTTGTCGCACAGGCCTCGGAAATGATACTCAAAGCGCAGAAAATAAATATTGCCAGGTTAATAGCAGATCTCGCACGCAAAGAAGGGGTTGGCGGTTTTATTGCAAAAGTCCCGGCGCCTATGACTGCGCAGTCCTTTACATTGGAAAAGTTGAAATCACAGTTGGAAGATATGGGAGTTGATCTGTCCGACGCTAATCTTGAAGAGATAATGACTGTATTCAGCCAGGGGCAACAGTATCGCGGTAAGGATAATATAGTATCAATATTCCGGGACGGTAAGCGTGAATTTTATGAACTTCACCCTGATTTATACCGAGCCCTGTCAGGGTTAGATATGCTTGATAGAGGCATATTGCTAAAAATATTCTCTCCGTTCTCCAGAATGTTAAGACTTGGAGCAACCGGTTTGAAGTTGTCGTTTAATCTCGTAAGGAATCCCTGGAGAGACGCGCTATCCTACGTTGTATTGTCAAAACATAAAACTGCTATTCCCTTATTGGATAGTGCCAAAGGAGTTATTACTGAAATAACTGCCAAGCCAGGAGATCTCGCCTGGCGTTTCAAGAACACCGGAGGATCTCTAAGCGGTATGATGGGCTTTGATCGCGCTGCTACAATGGCAATCTACGACGATTTGGTCAATCAGAAACTTAAAGCCAGACAGAAAGTGATAAAGGCAGTAAATCCCAAAAACGTCCCGGCATTGCTGTCTTATCTGGTAAACCAGGCAAGAGAAGGGCTGAATGTTTTTGAACTCGGGCCGCGCGTGGCCGAACTCGAGAAGTCCTACAAGAAATATCTTAAAGAACATCCTGAGTGGACAGAAGAAGACGCTTTCGTTGCGGCGTTTAACGACGCGCAGGACGTTACCGTCAATTTTACTAAATCCGGATATATGGGGAAGCGGATAAATGAAGTAACGGCTTTCTTTAACGCCAGCGTCCAGGGAGCCAACAAGATGACCCGGGCCATAAAGGGCGATCCGGTCGGGTTCTTCGCTAAAGGGGTAGCCTGGCTGACTGTTCTTGCTTTAATGAACTGGTACAGGATAAAAGATAAGCAGTGGTATAAAAATTTGCCCCCGGATTACAGGTATTCAAACTTCTTTTTTGAGATAGACGAAAACACGATATTGAGGCTGCCGATGCCTTTTGAAGTCGGAACCTTATTCGTGTCAGTGCCTATGGCGGCGATGGATGTCTGGGAAACCGAAGATCCCAAATACATAGATTCGATCAAAAAAATCATAGAGGGACAAATCCAGCGCCCGTGGAATATCTCTATGACGGCGCCGGTGATCCAGGCTTTGGAGAATAAGAACTATTTCGGATCTCCAATCGAAAGTCGCACTCTCGAAAATCTCCCTATCGGAGAGCGTAAGACATACAACACCTCGCAGCTTGCGGTATCATTAGCCGGGGCGGTAAACGGGATAAAAAGAGACACCATTTCCCCGGTAAAAATGGAATATCTGCTCAATCAATACACCGGCGGCGCTCTAAGACAGATACCACAGGCAGATATAAAAGAAACGTCGGATATGCCGGTGCTTTCCGATCTGCTTGTTCACGCCCCTGAAAAACCTCAAAGACAACTCGGTGAGTTCTACGTCGACTTCGAAAGGCTAAAATACCAGAAAACAACAGATACCTTAAAAGGCGGCGATGTATATAAATATTATAGACTTAATGCTGCAAATGCGATGTTTTCTGCTCTACGTAAAAGAGCCGTGGAGTATGACAAGAGGGGTGATGTTGAAGGCATTAGGTCGGTATATAAAAAGATGGAAAAAATATTAAGCAAAGTAGGGTATGAATAAGGAGTGCAGGACAGTAACCAAAAAGGAGGAGTGAGGATGAAAAAGCTACTTGTAATAATCGCAATAATGGCAGTGTTTCTCGGGGGGTGCGGGTATCTCGATTTTGGGCCTGCGTATGGGGCAGAAACTGAGACCACAGAGACCACGTCTGGCATCAGCATCACGACCAAACAGGCTGTATTCTTTATCCCGGACACTAAGTCGGTAAAGCAGATGACGGCCTTTGAAGTGATAAAGACCGATGCCGATCAGGTGGCAAGCTGGCCAAAGTGGGCCAGGGCGGTATACGCAGGATGGACACTCGACGCCGGATTTGCTTACGACGACACCAAAGTACTGGAAAGCGGCGCACTGGCCCTGGGGCGCAGGA
>Ga0209340_1000236_pt1 | contig 71461 bp, 67 predicted proteins | sample EPASupsiteSAE323_FD_187266 | JGI IMG/M metagenome (GOLD analysis project Ga0209340, IMG submission 187266) | Bioremediated contaminated groundwater from EPA Superfund site, New Mexico - Sample SAE3-23 (SPAdes) (version 2) | ecosystem: Environmental > Aquatic > Deep subsurface > Groundwater >... | reverse complement strand
CCGGAAGATAGCTCATCTCCCTCTGTATTGCGTGATAAGCCTCGATTAATCCCCCCGGCTTGTCCGCATACTTGGCGATGATCTCCTTGTAGTGATGCATTTCTCTTTCCCTCCTTCCTGATTTCTTCTTCGAGTATTTTTAAACATGCTGTCATGATATTTCTCCACATAAGAAATAAATCCTGCTTCGGATTTTGTATATTTTGAATCACGTCGGAAGCAGGAAAATTGAGGCCTCCACGGGCAATAGAATCGGTTGGTAACATGATAAAAATTACGTGTGGCAGCTAATTATTCAGAATTATAATTATGGTATAATAGCCACATTATAAACACGATGCTGGTGGGGAGGTAAAGATGAGTCTAAAAAAGGGGAAGATCCTCATAGCCATATTGGTTGCTTTATACCTGAGTCTCACCGGGTTAGGGAGCTCTTTGACAGATTCGGATGATAAAATACTGCTGGCAGCCGGCCAAACCACCACTAGCAGCAAGACAAACCCCTCTGTATCATCTGCGACCAGCATTTCAAAATTAAAGAATACCGGCAACCAGCCAGTAATGCCGCTTATGCCGGTGAAGCCGGCTAACCCGGCGGAGCCTGACAGTAATTCTGCTTCTTCCTCAGTACTTAAAAAGCCATGGGAGTCGCGGGAACAGAATAATGCCGGACAGCTTAAGAATCAGTGGGAAAACCGCCGCAACAGCATGTGGGACAAAAATAACAATAAGGTTCTTGTTAGGATGCAACAGAAAAAAGAAAACATACATAAGAAAGGCCAAGGAAAGTCGAGTAAGACGGAAATCCCTGCTACAGAAAAGTAAAACAGCAGTAGTTATATTTCGGGATAGCTAGGAAGATTCGCTGTTGCCATTGTGCTTATCCAGACGACTAACAATGGTTGGCAAAAGTTCATTGATTTTATCCAGGGGACTCTTTCCGCTTAGAGGTATAACGCTTACTTCACCGTTGTTTATGACTACGATGGCAGTTGGCGAGATCTTGCCGCCCGATGCTGATGCTGCACCACTGGTTGACCAGTGGCCTTTTTTGTCTTTAGGGGAAAAACCTGAACCATTTCCTATCCCGAAGCTAACGGTGATCAAAGGTATGAGGGTGATGTCTCCGACCTGGATCGGATCTCCCACCACCGTATCGCTCTTGAAAAAATCAGCCATCTGTTCAAGAATAGCTGAGATATTTTGGCTCAAGTCCATCAATAAACCACCTTAACTAGATTATTGCCTAGTATGTTGTGTTATAAAACAAATATCCATGCTTGTCAAACCACCATGGCAGGCTAAAACCATTTTGATAATGTTACGATAAATAAAACCCACTGTGTCTTTGATATATTTCCCTCTGGTAACAGTCAAATTATTTTGTTTCACTGTCCGCTATGAGGGGAGCATATCAGTCTGAACAGCGGGTTTTTCTCCCGAAAAATAATTATTCTTCCTCAGTATTGGGATCCGGTTTGATGCCGGGATTGGACAATTGCTGGTACAGTATTTCAGCGATGCCGATTTGCCCGGTTTTGCTCATTTCCGTGGCATACTCATCATATAGCATCGATTCAAAGGTCTCGTCAGCAAAGGAACGGGGGATGAGGTCGCTGCGATTGATGCTGTTGCGCATAGTTCCCATCACCTTGGAGAGCCAGATGGCCTCCAGTCCCTGACAGGCCTCGTAGAGTTTCTTCTGGTCTTTGTCATTGAGCTTATTCTTTATGATCGATTCAAAACTATTGTTCCGTGATTCTTCCACGCTCAGAGAGGGGTCGGTAGCATTAGTGGCTGGAATTGGCTTGATGTTGTTGTCAATTTTCATTGCTCTGCCACCTCTTTTTAACTATTATAACTTAATTGCCCAACCTGTAAAACTAACGGCGCAGGTTGGCCGCGGTCTGCAGCATCTCATCAGAGGACTGGATCACCTTGGAGTTGATCTCATAAGCACGCTGGGCGGTGATCAAGGATACCATTTCCTCGGCGATCTGAACATTGGACATTTCCAGATAGCCGGACTCCAGTTTAACCGTGGAATCATCTTCCGACTCCCAATCAAGCGGATCACCGGAATTGGGAGTGTTTTGGTAGAGATCTTCTCCTAGTTTGGCCAGACCTGCCGGATTGATAAACTTGGCCAGCTCAAGCTTGCCGGCTTCAGTAGTTTCGGTTGTACCCTGTTCGATATAGGTGATGGTGCCGTCTTTGCCGATGGCCACATCGTGGGCACCCTCGGGTATCGTTTCCGCACCGATATATAAGTAGCCATCAGCGGTAACCATCTGACCATTGGCATCAATTTTGATAGCTCCGTCCCGCGTATAAAGGGGATCTTCGTAGCCGGGCACCTGCACCTTGAAAAAGGCGTCGCCGACAATGGACACATCAGTTGGGATCTCCGTATTCTTCATGTTGCCTTGCGTGAAAAGACTGGTGATGGCGACTGGTTTGACTCCTAATCCTACGTCCATGCGAACGGGTTCGTTAACTTCCGGACCGGAAGCGGGGCGTTTGATGGTTTGATAGAGCAAATCCTGAAATTCAACTCGCTCTTTCTTATAGCCGTTAGTATTGACATTGGCCATGTTGTGAGCAATGGTGTCAACGTTCAATTGTTGACCGTACATACCCAAGGCAGCGGTATAGAGCGATCTCATCATAAACTATTTTCCTCCCCCGATAGAGTACAATTCAGCGGCATATCAGTCGTTCAATGCCGCCCGGGCCCCTCCATCCGGAGACCAGCCCGTTAATTCAAACCAAAGGACATGGTTAATCATAATTATTATCGGTTACTTTAACAATTTCTTTAGGGATTTTAAATATTTTTTATCCTCCTGATAATTTGGAAACATTTCTGGACATTTCTCATATCTTTATTGAACAGGCAGGTAGAGTGAAGGTTGAAGGCGGAGGAGGTGTTAGGTATGATCAAGATATCCGAACTGCGGGCCCGCGATGTGGTAAATATTCTCGATGGTAAAAAGCTGGGCAATATCATCGACATCGATCTTGATCTGGAGAACGGCAAGGTGTTGGCTTTGGTTCTGCCAGGACGAATGAAGGGATTCAGTATCTTTTCCAAACGGGAAGAAGTGACGGTACCCTGGAATAAGATCATCAGGATCGGTCGGGATGTTATTCTGGTGGAGGTGCCGGTGGTGAAAGAAATGGATGAATACCGGCGCAATTATTTACTGGATGGTGAACATTTCTAACTTTTGAACCGTCAAATCATTGGAAATTACGGTATTATAGTTCATAATATAGGCAGGCCCCACGAACGAGCACAGGAGTGATATGAGTGCGCTGCCCTTATTGTCAGGATTTTGAAAGCCGTGTGGTAGACAGCCGGTCCAGTGAGGATGGGACAACCATCCGGCGCCGGCGTGAGTGCAATGCCTGCAAGAGACGTTTTACCACCTATGAACGGGTGGAAGAGCGGCCCCTGCTGGTAATTAAGAAAAACGGCAACAGTGAACAGTTCAACCGGGACAAAATATTCAGCGGTATAATGCGAGCCTGCGAAAAGAGGCCGGTCAAGATTGAGGATATCGAAGATGTGGTAGCCCAGATCGAACGTGAACTTCGTGACGGCTTCGACCGCGAGGTAAGCAGCGTGATCGTAGGCGAGAAGGTCATGGACAAGCTGCAGGCGCTGGACGAAGTGGCCTATGTGCGCTTTGCCTCGGTCTACCGTCAGTTTGGTGATCTAAACAGCTTTATAAAAACTATAGAACAGCTCAAAAACCGCTAAATATGATGAGAATTACATAATAATGCTGTTTTTGATGGTATAATGCTTGTGGAAAGTGGGATATGGCTCTGGAAACTGCCAGATTCCCTGCCTATCTCTGATAGAGGTGATCAAGTGCCGATTCCTAAAATTCTGGTTGTCGATGATGAAACCTATATAGTTGAACTGGTTAAGTTCAATCTGGAAAAAGAGGGTTATCATGTTCTGGTGGCCTATGACGGAGTCAGTGCGCTGCAATCGGTCAGGGCTGAGCCGCCCAATCTGATCCTGCTGGATATCATGCTGCCGGGTATGGATGGTTTGGAGGTATGCCGGACCCTGAAGCAGGATGCCGAGACCAATGCCATTCCGATAATTATGCTTACCGCCAAGGGCGAGGAGTTCGATACCGTATTGGGCCTGGAAATGGGGGCGGACGATTATATCAAGAAGCCTTTCAGCCCCCGCGAAATGGTGGCCCGGGTCAAGGCCCGACTGAGGGCTCTAAAGATACTTGAGGCGGAAAAGGCGGTAGGCAAGAAGATATTTGTGGTCAAGGATCTCATCGTTATACCGGATAAATATGAAGCGTTTCTGGGCGAGGAAAAGCTGGAACTGACTCCCAAGGAATTTGAATTGCTGAGTCTGATGGCTTCTCATCAGGGCAAGGTTTTCACCCGTGAAGCCCTGCTGGAGAAGATATGGGGCTATGAATTCTCCGGTGACACTCGCACCGTTGATGTACATATAAGACATCTGAGGCAGAAGCTGAAGGATGATTCCACCTATCCCAACTATATTGAAACAGTCAGAGGGGTAGGCTATCGCTTTGTTGAGGGAAGAGTTAACTAAGAGGTGAATGGTATGCTGACCGTAACCCAGGAGTATCGTCAGATGCAGGCCATCATGTCAAGCATGATCGACGGTGTAATTATCTGTGACCAGAATGGGAGAGTTGCCCTGAGCAATCAGGCAGCGGAAAACCTGTTTCTGGTTCGTGATGGAGGAATGGTTGGAAAAAAGATCAATGATATGACCGCTGACGATGAGATAGGCACGATGATCCACGAGGTGCTGCAGAAAGGGAACGAGGTCTTTACCGAGACAGTGGTTAACCCCTCTACCCAGGTCTACCGGGTACATGTGGCCGCCATAAAGAACGAGAACAAAGAGATCGAGGGTGCAGTAGCCGTTTTCCACGATGTGACCGATGCCCGCAATTTCGCCCAGATGCGTTCGGATTTTGTCGGCAACGTATCTCATGAATTGAGAACTCCTTTGACTTCCATTAAGGGTTTCGTAGAGACTCTGCTGGACGGAGCCATGGAAAACAGTGCGATCTGCCGGCGTTTTCTTAGTATAATAGATTCCGAAACCGACCGGCTGAGCCGTCTGATTGAGGACCTCCTGACCTTGTCTTCCATCGAATCCAAAGAGAGGATCGTGCATCCTCAACCAGTCTGCATTATTCGTTCCATGCGCGGGGTGATGAACATGCTGGGGCCCCAGATCAGCGACAAGAAGCTCCATGTCGAGTTTGTTTATCCCGACGGGCTGTCTCTGGTGCTGGCCGATGAGGATCTATTGGGTCAGGTGTTAATTAATCTTTTGGATAACGCTATCAAATATACACCGCCGGGCGGCTCTATCTTTGTACGCTCCCGAATGCGCGACAGCCGGGTGGTTACGACCATCAGCGACACTGGAGTAGGCATACCCCCTGAGAGCCTGCCCCGCGTTTTTGAGCGTTTTTATCGGGTGGATAAGGCCAGATCCCGCAACCAGGGCGGAACCGGATTGGGGCTTTCTATCGTCAAACATATAGTAGAATCCCATGGCGGCGAGGTGTTTGTGGAAAGCGAGGTCGGGAAAGGCTCGACTTTCGGGGTTTCCTTCCTGGCGGTTTAGTTGGGGAACGGTTTTTTTGCCACCGACCTCAATGACCACGTATGTGGTCACCGGAAGTGGATGAAATACCATATGCTGCGTTGGTCCAGGCCCAATATACACAGGTGCTACACAGTATTTCCGGGCTGATTAACACGGATTTTTCTGGGATTAGTTATTAAACCCGAGGTTTAAATATATGTCTTTGATAGATAATATGGCAGATGTAAAAAGAAAAATTGAAAGAGCTGCGTATAAAGTTAATCGCGATCCGGCGGATATTACATTGGTTGCGGTGAGTAAGACGGTTGATATTGATGTTATAAAAGAGGCCTATGCTCTGGGACAGATGGATTTTGGCGAGAACCGGGTGCAGGCCCTGAAGCCTAGGAGTGAAGTATTGCCCGAAGCCAGGTGGCATCTTATCGGTCAGCTGCAAACCAACAAGGTACGTGATGTGGTAGGACGTGCCTGCCTCATACATTCTCTGGATCGCTGGAATCTGGCCGAAGAGATTGACCGGCAGGCAGGGGCCCGAGGTATCGTAATACCGACTTTATTGGAGATTAATATCGCTGGCGAAGATCAAAAGGCAGGACTCCCGCCGCTTGATGTCGAATCTTTTCTGGATGCGATCGGCCAATTAAGAAATATTCAAGTACAGGGCTTTATGACCATGGCGCCTTTATTGAATGATCCGGAAGCGGCCCGCCCGGTATTTCGAGAGCTGCATGCCATATTTCTGAGGCTTAATCAGATCAGCTATCTGAATGTGGATCTCCGGCACCTGTCGATGGGTATGTCCCAGGATTACGAGGTAGCTATTGAAGAAGGAGCAACTATCATAAGGGTAGGAACGGCAATATTTCATTAGCTGAAGGCAATACAGACCAGTATCTATGGTTTGTTTGAATATATATATAAGTAGGATAGGAGGGTTCATAATGGGCTGGTTAGCCAAAGTTTGGAGCTGGATGGGAATGGACTCAGATCAAGAGGCCAGAGAGGAATTGCTGTCATTTCCATCAGGGCAGGCGGAGGATACAGGCAGAAAGATAAATAATAACAATAATAATAATATCATAAGTTTGCACAGCAATAAGGCAGTCAAGGTAGTGGTCTGTGAACCTACCAGTTTTGAGGAGGCTCAGGCCCTGGCTGATCATTTGAAAGCCAGAAAACAGGTCATTATCAACTTTGAGAACACTGAACCGGAAGTAATCCGCAGGATTATCGACTTTATCAGCGGCACTACCTATGCCCTGGAGGGCAGTTACCACCAACTGGGCAAGAGTATCTGTGTATTCGCCCCCAGTAATGTTGAGGTAGCCCGGGATCACCGCAGCCTTATGCGCAGATCACAGATCGGTCATCATACCGGAGGTGAATAGGATTGCCACTGAATATTGGAGTTATTGGCTGTGGGAAGATGGCGCATGCTATTCTGGCCGGCTTGAACAACTATCGTGACAAATACGGAAAAATTCTGGTCAATGACATCGATACCGTCAGATGCCAGCTTTTCCAACAGGATTTCTCGGCGGAAGTCGCCAAGGCCAAAGACGTGGTAGCTGGCAGCGATCTGATCCTGCTGGCGGTAAAACCCGCACAGATAGAGTCGCTGCTGGCCGAAGTAGCCAGTGGCATATCAACCGATAAAATGGTGGTATCTATTGCAGCCGGTATCAAGACCGCCGTCATTGAGAAATCGATACCGGCACATTGTTCTGTGATCCGAGTGATGCCCAATACTCCAGCCTTGGTAGGCAAGGGCATGACCGCTGTTTGTCCGGGCAAACGGGCCCAGGCCGAACAGACCCGTCTGGTCTGTGAGCTATTTGAAACCATCGGCAGTGTGGTAGTAGTCGATGAAAAGCACATGGATGCCGTTACTGCCATATCCGGCTGTGGGCCGGCATATTTTTATCTGATAACAGAGGCCATGATCAATGCTGCGGTTAATGTCGGTTTGGATGCCAATCTGGCCCGGCAGTTGGTTTTGGAGACCATGCAGGGCAGCGCATCCACTATGCAGATCACTAGTCGCCATCCCGCTCAACTGCGTGATGATGTGTGTTCTCCCGGAGGTTCTACGATCACAGCGGTCAGAAAACTGGAGGAAAACGGTATACGCAAAGCATTTTTTGATGCGATTGAGGCTGCTTGCCGCAGGTCTATGGAACTGGGCGGGGATAAATAACCGAGGAGGCTGGATACTATTTCTGTACGCAATATTTTGTATATGGCCCTGGAAGTGTTGAAATGGTTGGTTGTAGCTCGTTGCCTCTTATCCTTTGTGAGACACGATCCCTATCAGCCAGTTATTAAGTTTATCTATGACATAACCGAACCGGTAATGGCACCATTTCGAAGATTGGTTCCGCTGGGTGGCGGAATCGACTTTTCGCCAATACTTTTGTTCTTTGTAATACAGTTGGTTCAGAGCTTTTTTATGCGATTTATTAACTTTTAATTATGGCAGTAAACGGGAGATAAATCATCATGTCGAATGAAATAGAACTGCTGGCCCCAGCAGGTAAATGGGAAGTACTGGAGGCAGTCGCCGGTGCGGGAGCAGATGCGGTTTATCTGGGTGGAAAGCGCTTCAACATGAGGATGCTGAAGCCCGATTTTAATTTTTCCGACCAGGAATTGAAGGATGCAGCAGATTTTCTGCACCAACAGGGTAAAAAATTATATGTCACTATAAATAATCTGTACTATGAATCAGAAATTGAGCAATTGGCAGATTATCTGAATTATTTACAGGAAATTGCGGTAGACGCTCTTATCATTCAGGATGCGGCCCTGATCAAGCTGCACCGGCAGTTGGGATTGACGCTTCCGCTTCACGCAAGCGTGCAAATGGGGACCGCCAGTGCCGAATCCATTAAATTGCTTAGATCCTGGGGGATCGAACGTGCCATACTCTCAAAGAACCTCTCGCTGGCAGAGATAAAGAGCATCTATGAAGCGACCGGTATGGATCTGGAATATTTTGCCCACGGGGATTTGTGTGTTTCCCATGCCGGGCAGTGTTATATGAGCAGTTTTGCCTGCGACCAGAGCGGCAATCGCGGACTCTGTGTTAAACCCTGCCGCTGGTCTTACCAGCTGGAAGGGATGGGGTATTACGAAGAACCGCAGTATTATCTGGCGCACAATGATCTTTGCCTCTTTCATTGTGTAAAACTGCTGCGGGATGCCGGAGTAGTATCCTTCAAGCTGGAGGGACGGATGAGAGGCGCAGAATACCTCATTCATCTGGTCTCTAATTATCGGGTAGCATTGGACAGCCTTAAGGGTTCAGGAAGCCAGGAAGAGCTGGACAGTGCCTATAAGAGGCTTCATGAGCGCCGGATCCGGGAGTTTACCGCCGGAAATCTGTTTTCCCGTCCGGGCCTGGATGCTATCGATCCCAGCGGGACCCGGGAACCGATATTTGTTAGTACACCGTTTAACTTTGGTAGGATTACCGTCGATCATACAGAAAATGAGATACCGGCAATAAATCAGCCCTGCGGGTTGAGTGTGAAGATAGGCAGCCTGGAAGTAGTACCGGAACTGGTGGAAACCGGAGTTGAGACATTGATTTTAGGCCTGGAGGATATGCGCCAGGATACCATACCCTGGACCATCGAAGCTATCGATAAGGTTATCGATATGGCCGCAGGCAGCAGTACCCGGGTGTGGGTGGAAACCCCGCGGGTGGTAACTGAAGAGGACATGCCTGAACTGAAAAAGCGCCTGGAAGCCCTGATGGATAAAGACGTTGACGGCGTTATAGTAAATGATTATGGCAGTCTTCAACTGGCCCGGAATCTTGGCTTTTCTGTAAGGGGCAGTTATGGGTTAAATATCACCAATTCCATGGCCGCTGCGTTCTGCCGGGACAATGATCTGCAGAGAGTGACATTTTCCCTGGAACTTAGCCTGGAGAAGCTGATTCAAGCATTAAGCAATTCCGCACCTGATCTGGAAGTTATGGTGCAGGGGACGCTCTGCGGAATGGTAAGCGACCTCTGCGTGCCGCGCTTCAGTCATGGGGAAGAACCCGGATATTGTGCATCGTATTGCATGTTTGATCAATACAGTCTTGTTGATGAATTGGGGCAGAGTTACCGGATAAGAAGTGATGAGAGTTGCCGTAATTATATTTACTATCCCTATGATTTGTGTCTGATCAGCCATTTACCTTGTTTGCTGGCCAAGGGTTTGCGGCATATGCGCATAGAAGGACAATTCTATAGCGACGAATTGCTGTTGGAAGTGGTGAGAATCTACCAGGAACTTCTGGATTCTATAAACCAGGGAAACCGAGTAATTAAGGAATACTATGAGCGTTTGCTCGCTCTCTTTCCCGGAGGATTATGCTATAATAATGCCGCTAACCAGTAGCCAGATTCTGTTCTGCAAATCAGGGATACTTAATACATCAAGGGATGGGGAGGCTATATCGTGATTACTGCAGGTGAAATCAGGAATCAGCAATTCGACAAGTCATTGCGGGGCTACGATACCGCTCAGGTAAACAACTATCTGCTTCAAATGGCCAATGATTATGAGAAGCTATATAGTGACAATGCCACCCTGCGCGAGACGGTTCAGAGACTTGAATATGAACTGCAAAAATATCGTCGGATCGAAGAAACTATGAATAACAGCCTGATCCTTGCCCAGCAGACAGCCGATGAGCTTAAAGCCAATGCCCGCCGGGAATCTACCCTCATACTACAGCAATCCAAGGGTAAGATCGCCGAGGTTTTCATGGTCTATCAGGAACTGATCAAACGCATGGGGGTTTACAGCTCTGAGATGAAGGCCCAGGTAGGCGCCCAAATGGAGATTATGGAGAAGAACCAGAAGCGGATCGATGAACTGAGTGACTTCTTTTTCGGCCGTGATCTGAAGGAGATTCTGGAGAACCTGGAAGCCATAAGCCTCAAGGAAGAATAAGATGTTAAATATTAAGGAAACCAGCGATGGCATAACCATCGAGATAAAGGTCCAGCCCCGGGCCTCCCGCAACCAGATCGCGGGGGAACAGGAAGGGATGCTCAAGATCAAGCTCATGGCTCCTCCGGTGGAAGGAGAGGCAAATTTAGCCTTGATAGATTATTTAGCCTCAATTCTGGATACCCCCCGCCGCAATGTTGTGCTACTTAAAGGAGAAAGCTCCCGTCACAAGATAGTAGCAATCAGAGGGATCACCAGGGAGACATTTCTACAAAAGACCGCTCAGAAATAGGGAAGCAGATAGGATATACATTCTGCTTCCTTATCTTTTCTGCCGATTGCTCATCCCAATTGCTGAACTGCCGGTTCCCGATGTTTACGGGTTATAAGCGATATTAGCATGGACAGCAGAATAATAGCCGCTCCGATATATGCTCTGAGGGTCAGGGCCTCTCCCATCCAGAGATAGGCGGCGATAGCGGCGAATACCGGTTCGGTGGTAAGAACTACAGCAAAGCGGGTGGGAGTACTGTACTTTTGCAGGGCATTCATCAGCAGAAAAGCCAATGAGGTGGCAAAAAGTGAAGTTACCAGGATGGCGCTGGCGACAACAATGCTTAAATGCTTTGGCCAGGATTCGCAGGCAATGCCAATAGCCAGTGATAGGACTCCCACCAGCAGAATCTGTATCGAGGTTATGGCCACTGCATTATGCCGGTGGGAATATCGGTCAACAAAGATCATATGCAGCGCGAAGCCCAAGGCACCGATTAGTTCCAGAACATCACCGCGAGATAAGTTGAGATTGTTACTGGGGAAAGACATCAGGTACAATCCCAGCAATGCCCCCAAAACGGTCAGTATCGTTCTTAACTCAGGTTTTTTTAGATTTATCAGGGCATAGAGGATGGGAACCAATACCACACTCATGCCGGTAATGAAGGCGGCGTTAGAAGCGGTAGTATACTTTAAGCCTACGGTTTGGCCGCTATAACCAATGAAAAGAAAGAACCCCAACAAACAGCCATACCGGATGGTTCCTATATGGATGGATTTTATGTTGTTCCAGGCCATGGTAATCAACAGGACAAAGGCCAGAAGAAAACGCAGGGCTAAAAACACGAATGGCCCGATTTCAGTTAGGGCGTTTTTGACAAAAACAAAAACTGCCCCCCAGATAATGGCCACTACCACCATGATTAATTCGGCTGAAGTTCTCCGGCTAAAGCCACCCACTTTATGACCCCGCTATCTTTGCCTGTTAAGATAGCTTATATTAAAAACATGGATATTATTTATGATGACAACAAAAAGAATAAGGCCATACGTGTAATCGACCAATTGGCCCAGCTTTACCCTCAAGCAGGGACCCGGCTGGCATACGGAAGTATTTTCGAGCTTCTGGTGGCGGTAGTCCTGTCGGCCCAGAGTACAGATGAACAGGTGAACCGGGTAACGGCCGATCTGTTCGGGGTGGCCAATACCCCTGAAAAAATGGCCTGGCTGGGGCTGAACGAGCTGGAGAAACTGATCAGGGGAGTGGGGATATATAGGAACAAGGCCCGTCATCTGAAGAATCTGGCGGCGATGCTGGTTGAGTGTTATGATGGCAGGGTTCCAGACAGCTTTGAGGAACTACTCACTCTGCCAGGTGTTGGAAGAAAGAGCGCCAATGTGGTGATGGCGGTTGGCTTCCATCAACCCGGACTGGGGGTGGACACCCATGTGCAGCGGGTAGCCTACCGTACCGGATTGGTCAGCGGCAAGCGTAATGATGCCAGTGAAATGGAGCTGAAAAAACAAATCCCCCCAGATAAGTGGGGGGATGCTCATCATTTATTGATCTATCATGGACGCAACACCTGTCAGGCTCGCAAGCCGGATTGTGTAAACTGTATTCTGATCAATGAGTGTGCTCAGCGCATGGATTGAAGACCTATATTTTAAAGGTCCGCAGATTGGTCTGAATACCTTCAACTTCATTGTGCAGGTTTCCAATCTGTTCTGAAATAGTGGTGAGTGAGGTTTCCTGTTGTTCAGAAAGCGCGCTCACCTGCCCGGAGGCGATGGCAGTTTCCTGGGCTATGGCGGAAACGTTCTTGACCTGAAGGACCAGTTGCTCAGTAGAGGCTGACATCTCTTCGGTAGCTGCCGAGATCTCCTGTATCTCATCATTTATCTTGGTGACGGAACCTACTATTAGGCCGAATATGGTACTGGTTGCACTGATGGCCTCCGCCTGTTCCTGATAGGCATTCTTGGTGCTATCCATGTCGGTTACCAGTTGGGTGGTGTTGACCTGCATCTGTTTGATCAGAGCCGCGATTTCCTGGGCTGACAGAGCTGATTGTTCAGCCAGCTTTCTGACCTCTTCAGCTACTACGGCGAACCCCCGGCCGTGCTCACCGGCCCGGGCAGCTTCTATGGCGGCGTTCAGGGCCAGCAGGTTGGTCTGGTCGGCGATGCTGCTGATTACCTCTACAATCTGCTCGATCTTGGAGGAATTATGATTAAGCAGTTCCACCGCATTGCCTACTGCCTCTATGGCCGAGTAGCTGGCTGCCATTTTGTAATTTTGGGTTTCTACCGCCCCAACGCCGTCTTTAATGGCGTTTTGGGTGGTTACCGAAAGTTCAACACTCTTTTGGGTATTGAGAGCCACATTATTGATGGCCGCAGCAAGATCCACGATCATATCGGTTATACTGTTGGAAGAATAGGCTTGGGAGTTGGCACCGGTAGCGATCTGCATCATGGCACTCGCTATCTCCTGAGCGGCGTTGCTGCTCTCCTGGGTAATGGCCATCAGATTTTCCGATGAGGCCACAATTTGGTTGGATACATGGTTGGTCTGGCCGATCAGCTCACGCAGGCGGACCGTCATCTGATTAAGATTTTTGGCGATGACAGCCATAAATCCTTCATCAATCAGGGTCAGCTGTTTGGTAAGATCGCCTTCTGAAACTTCATTGGCGAAGCCTGCTATGGTAAGGGCCGGGTCAACGAATTCCTTGATATTCTTTTGCGATGAAAAGAGCCCGATAAAGACACCACCAAGGCCGGCGAAGATGGCGCAGAAAGCTACCGGACTGAATCCGCCCAGGTGAGGCAGGGCCAGGCCGATTAAAAGACCTACTAATGCTGCTCCTAAACTGGAACGAATGACAACCTTGATAGTCATGCTCCGCTTCTTGTCAGTATTGTTGCTAGCCACTTGTTAAAACCCCCCATAATATATCGTTCTTTCTATCTATATAAAAAAAACACTTCGGCAAAAAGATATATAATCCTGCTATTTGCAGAATATTTTCTTCTCCATGGTGGATAAAGTATATGTTAATATATTTCTGGGTAGAATCGATGAATCATTAATATCCGATTTTATAGAATTCCTTCCTGATGACTAATCAGGATAAACTAATCAAAAAGGTGGTTAACGTAATGGCCAAGAGCAAGTATGACGCAACTCTCAATCTGCCGAAAACAGATTTTCCCATGCGAGCGAATCTGCCGACCAGGGAACCTGAGATCCTGGCTTTCTGGGAAGAGATCGATATATACCAGCAAATCCAAAAGAAGAATGCCGGCAACGACAAGTTCATACTGCACGATGGACCTCCCTATGCCAATGGGGATATCCATCTGGGGCATACCTTGAACAAGGTTTTAAAAGACATCATCGTTAAACAGCACTCGATGACGGGATATGATTCTCCATATGTACCGGGCTGGGATACCCACGGATTGCCTATTGAGCAGCAGGCCATCAAGGCCCTGGGCATCGACCGCCATCGCACCGATGTGGTAGAGTTCCGCCGGCATTGTAAGGAATACGCCCTGCGCTATATGAAAACCCAGAGGGAACAGTTCAAGCGCCTGGGGGTAAGGGGCGATTGGGATCATCCTTATCTTACCCTCAATCCCCAGTTCGAAGCCAAGCAGATCAAGGTTTTCGGAGATATGGCTAATAAAGGCTATATCTACAAGGGCTTGAAACCGGTTTACTGGTGCGGCGATTGTGAGACCGCCCTGGCGGAAGCCGAAGTCGAATATGACAACAAAACTTCTCCATCCATATATGTAAAGTTCCCGGTCAAGGACGGCAAAGGGGCCATGCCGGCCGATGCCTTTGTGGTCATCTGGACTACCACTCCCTGGACCCTCCCGGCCAATACCGGTATCAGCGTTCACCCTGATTATGATTACGTCGTGGTCCAGGTTGGCGCGGAGAAATATGTCCTGGCCAAAGGATTGCTGGAAAATGTGGCCTCAACCCTGGGCTGGGAAGGACATCAGATTGTCGGTGAGTTCAAGGGCCGGGCGATTGAAAGAGCAGTTTGTTCGCATCCCTTCTTTGAGCGCGATTCACTGGTGGTACTGGGTGAGCATGTCACACTGGAGGCAGGAACCGGCTGTGTTCATACCGCGCCCGGTCATGGTGAAGACGACTTCCACGTCGGACGCGAATATGGCCTGGAGGTGATCTCACCGGTGGACAACCGCGGTTGTTTCACCAGTGAAGCTGGTCAGTTCCAGGGCCTTTATGTGCATAACGCCAATGATGAAGTTATAGCAGAGCTGGGAAAACGGAACATGCTGCTTAAGGCCAGCAAGCTAGTGCATCAGTATCCCTATTGCTGGCGTTGCAAGAACCCGATCATATATCGGGCCACTGAGCAGTGGTTTGCTTCCATCGAGGGTTTCCGGGAAAAAGCCCTGCAGTCTATTGACGAAGTACAATGGATCCCGGCCTGGGGGAGGGACCGCATCTATAATATGGTACGCGATCGCGGCGACTGGTGTATCTCGCGCCAGCGCACCTGGGGCGTACCCATCCCTATCTTCTATTGTGAATCCTGCGGTAAGACAGTGATCAACGAACAGACCATCGAACGGATCAGTGCTCTCTTTGCCGAGCATGGCTCTGACATCTGGTTTGAAAAGGACGCCGCTTTCCTGATGCCTGAGGGAACTGCTTGCGAATGCGGCGGAACCAACTTCCGTAAAGAAACTGACATAATGGATGTATGGTTCGATTCCGGCTCCAGTCATCTGGCGGTCCTGGAGACCTATGACGAATTGTCCTGGCCGGCAGATATGTATCTGGAGGGAAGCGATCAGCACCGCGGTTGGTTCAATTCCTCTCTATCCACTTCAGTGGCGGTCAGAGGTACTGCCCCTTACCGGCAGGTGCTGACCCATGGCTTTGTGGTCGATGAACAGGGTTATAAAATGTCCAAGTCACTGGGCAATGTAGTGGATCCACTGCAGATGATCCAGGAGTTGGGCGCTGATATTTTGAGATTATGGGTGGCTTCCTCCGATTATCGCAATGATGTATCGGTTTCGGGCAACATCATCCGGCAGAGCGCTGAAGCTTACCGCAAGATCCGCAATACCTGCCGGTTCCTGCTGGGTAATCTTTACGATTTCGATGCCAGCAAAGATGCTGTAGCATATGAAAAACTTGGAGAACTCGATAAATGGGCTTTGTTGCGGCTGGACCAATTGGTGCGGCGGGTGACTCGAGCCTATGAAGAATATGAATTCCATGTGGTGTTCCACTCGATCAATTACTTCTGCACCGTTGATCTTTCCAGTATCTATTTTGATGTGCAGAAGGATAATCTATATTGTTCGGATCCGGACGACCCTCAACGCCGAGCAGCCCAGACTGTGCTCAATGAGACCATAAACGCGCTGGTAGTTATGCTGGCTCCGGTCCTGGCTTTTACCAGCGAGGAGATCTGGGGTTTCCTGCGCAAGGATTCCGAACCGATCAGCGTACAGTTGCTGTCCTGGCCTCAAGCCAAGGACGAATATCAGAACCCGGCCATCGAGGCCAACATGAACAAGATCCTGAGCCTGCGCGAGGTAGCCACCAAGGCCATGGAGGAAGCCCGGGCCCACAAGACCATTGGACATTCTCTGGGAGCCCAGCTGCAGATCTATGCGGAGGGCGAATGGCAAGAACTGCTTAACCGTACCTCAAATCTCGAGAAGATATTGATTGTATCCTCGGTTAAAATACTTGATGCCGCCAATCGTCCGGCTGATGCTTTAAAACTGGATGGAGTAGACGGCATCTGGGTAAATGTCAGTGCCGCCCAGGGTGGGAAATGCGAACGCTGTTGGATCATTGAAACTTCAGTGGGAAGCAATCCCGACCACCCGGCTCTGTGTACTCGTTGCAGCGAGGTAGTTGCCAAACTGTAATCCCCGGCTTAATCCAAGGATCAAGGAGGTAGACCATGGAAGAGGGAACCCGGGTAATCATTACTGTACTCGGCTATGACCGGATCGGGATCATCTACAATATATCGAAGATTCTGGCAGAGACCAGCGTCAACATCCTGGACATCAATCAGACAATTTTGCAGGGCTTTTTTACCATGGTCATGGTGGTAGACATGGCCCGGGCTACTGTGGATGTCGCTGAACTCCGTCGCCTCCTGGCGGGAAAAGGCCGGGAGATGGGTATGGAGATAACCACCCAGCATGAAGACATCTTTAACTTCATGCACCGGATATAAAGCAGGCAAGGGGACGGTTCTTTTGCCTGTAAATCTGTGAGCATCTGTGGCTAAAATTGAAAAAGGTGGTTAAATAATGCCTTTTAATTTGAGCAAGGACGAGATTTTAGAGACGGTTCGTATGGTTCAGGCAGAGAACCTGGACATACGGACTATTACTATGGGTATAAATATCCAGGATTGCCGCGGCAGCAGCGGACAAGATACTGGACGCAAGATATTTGATAAGATTGCTTTTCAGGCCCGGGACCTGGTTCGGGTGGGGGAGCACATAGAGAAGGAATATGGGATACCCATCATAAATAAACGGATATCGGTGACTCCGGTTGCCATGGTGGCAGATGGTCTATCGGCGGCGGAAATGGTTATCGTTGCCCGTTATCTGGACCGGGCGGCAGCCGAAGTGGGTGTGAATTTCCTGGGCGGTTTTTCTGCACTGGTTCACAAGGGCTATACCCGGGGTGACATGGCCTTGATAGAAGCCATACCTGAAAGCCTGGCCGGGACCGAACGGGTATGTTCGTCAGTCAATGTAGCCACCACCAAGGCCGGCATCAATATGGATGCCGTCTATGATATGGGGCTGGTGATAAAAAAGACCGCGGCTCTGACTGCCGATCGGGACGGAGTGGGCTGTGCCAAACTGGTGGTATTCAGTAATGCGGCTGAAGACAATCCCTTTATGGCCGGAGCTTTCCATGGCCCGGGCGAACCGGAATGCACGATCAATATAGGTATCAGCGGCCCAGGAGTGGTCGCTAATGTGGTAAAGTCCAATCCCGATGGGGACCTTGGTGAACTGGCCCATATCATCAAAAATACAGCTTTCAAGATAACCCGTACCGGAGAGCTGGTCGGTCGGGCCGCTTCCAAAAAGTTAGGTGTTCCCTTCGGGATCATCGACTTGTCGCTGGCACCCACTCCCGCCATCGGTGACAGTGTGGCAGATATTCTGGAGGCTATGGGATTGCAGATGGTGGGTGCCCATGGCACTACCGCCGCCCTGGCCATGTTGAATGATGCAGTCAAAAAGGGCGGTGCTATGGCATCCTCTTATGTAGGTGGACTGTCCGGAGCATTTATTCCGGTCAGTGAGGATGCCGGCATGATCAATGCCGTCCATAAAGGAGCATTGACTCTGGAGAAGCTGGAGGCTATGACCTGTGTTTGTTCAGTTGGCTTGGATATGATCGCGATCCCCGGCGACACCCCCGCGGAGATAATCTCCGGCATCATTGCCGACGAAGCTGCCATCGGCATGATAAATCGCAAGACTACAGCAGTTAGACTAATACCGGCTCCTGGAAAGGCCGAGGGTGATTGGGTAGAATTTGGCGGTCTGCTCGGCAGGGCGCCGGTTATGCGGGTCAATCCCCAATCACCCGCACTATTCATCAATCGTAAGGGACGCATACCCGCTCCCATTCATTCCTTGAACAACTAGGAGGGTATGGAGCTTTCCCCCGTCGGGAATAATAGAAGCATCTATTATATTGGATGGGGTGTTATTGTGGACTACCTGCAAAAGCTAAATGACAAAAAAGCAGAGATTCAAAAGATAATCAAACATAAACAAGAGCTCCTATCGCATTCTTTGATGGAAACCACTGACGAACTGTCTGCTTATGATCAGCATCCGGCTGACATTGCCAGTGAAACTTATGAACGCGAGAAGGACCACGGCTTACTGGAGTTGTACGAATTCGAACTGGAAAAGGTGAATGACGCGCTGGAGAGGTATCAGGAAGGCAAATTCGGCATCTGTGATACCTGCGGACAGATGATAGAGCCGAGAAGATTGGAGAGAATGGTCAACACCACTCTTTGTTTCAAATGTGCCAGCGCCCGGCAGGATCACTTTCGGGGACCAGCCGAAGAAGACATTACCGCCGACCATGCCATGGCTGACCGGGGTGAAGACTTAACCATTGCTGGTTACGATATCTACGACGAGTAACGAGAGAATGAATTAACACAGAGACTTTAATGGCAACCGTTAGGTTGCCTTTGAAGTCTCTGTGGTTAAATAAGCCTCCCATATTTGCGTTACTGGCAAATCCAGTATATATTTAGATTATTGAACCAGGTATGGAGGAAACCCAATGAAGATTGGTATCTTTACCGATAGTTATAAACCATATACCAGCGGGGTAGTTACCTCAATCAATACCTTCAAGGATGAACTGGCACGGTTGGGCCATAAAGTATATATCTTTGCACCGAATTATCCCAATTACGAAGAAGAAGAGCGCCATGTCTACCGTTATTATTCTTTGCCGGCCCCGACTAATCCTGACTATACTCTGGCCATACCGGTTTATCCTGGTATGAGAAGCCTGCTTTCCCGCTTGGAACTTGATGTTATTCATGTGCATTCTCCCTTTACCATGGGCAGAGTAGGTCTGCATTATGCCAAGCGCTATGGTCTTCCTCTGTTGTTTACCTATCATACCCTCTATGATGAATATGTTCATTATGTACCGGTGGCCCAGGACCTGGCCCGGGATGTAACCATCAAATACAGCAGTCACTTCTGCAACCAGTGCAATCATATCATCGCCCCCTCGGCGGAAGTAGCCAACCGTCTGCGTTATTATCGGGTCAAGACGCCGGTGACCATTATTCCGACCGGGGTCCCTTTGCAACAGTTTGAAAAAGGCGACCGGGAATGGCTGCGCAAGCATTACAGCATACCCGAAGAAAACCGGGTCTTGTTATTTGTCGGTCGCCTGACCAAGGAAAAAAATCTGGAGTTCCTCATCGATGCCTTTGCTCGTATCAGGAAAGATCACCCGCAGACTACCCTGGTTTTGACGGCCCAGGGGCCGCTGGAAGGCGAACTGAAAAGACAGGTCATAAATCTGGGCATGTCGCTGGAGCAGGATGTGATATTCACCGGGGCCCTGCCCTTCGATACTCTGGTGCATGTTTATTTTTCGGCGGATCTTTTCGTGTTTTCGTCGGTTACTGAAACCCAGGGTCTGGTCCTGATCGAAGCCATGGCTGCCGGATTGCCGGTAGTAGCGGTTCGGGCCAATGGGGTCAACGACATGGTCGATAATGATGTCAACGGCAAATTGACAGCTTGTGATATCAATGAATTCTCTGCTGCGGTAGGTGAAATACTCAACGATCCCGTGCTCTATCAACGCTTACAACAAAAAGCACTCATAAAGGCAGATAAGCTTTCAGCAGCAAACATGGCTCGTAAACTGGAAAGTGTTTATGAAGTAAGCATGATCAGGAACCAGCGGCGTCCCAAACGCATGCGCGAGTCCCTGCGCTGGATGAGCTGATGGAGGCGCCCATATGAAGAGGCTTAGGATAGCATTCGCAATAATTATAGGCAAGATATTCATTGTACTTAGCCGTTTGCTGGGCAATCAGGGGAGCAATTTTCCCGGAATCTGGGCTTTGAAAATATATCCGGATCTGCTCAAGGAGATGGCTTCCCGGACCCGGCGGGAGATAATAGTAGTGACCGGTACCAACGGAAAAACCACGACCAGCAATATGATCGCCGCCATCCTTAAGGAACAGGGTTATAGTGTAATACATAACCGAGCCGGGGCCAATATGTTGCCCGGCATTACCACTGCCTTTATCGGGCAGAACAATATCCTGGGACTGAAGCAATTCGATTTTGCGCTTCTGGAGACCGACGAAGCAACCATCCCCGCTCTGCTCAAAGATGTCAAACCGGGTATGATGCTGATCACTAATTTCTTTCGTGATCAGTTGGACCGTTATGGTGAACTGGACCGGATAATACAGGTCATCAATGAAGCCCTCAAAGACCAGATCATAAGCCTGATTCTCAATAGCGATGATCCGCTGGCGGTATGTTTTAAATCGGCCGGTGCCGTATCTACCTGTTATTTCGGTTTCCAACCAACTGCCTATGATGCAGTGGACATAACCGAGAGCCGGGAAGGACGCTACTGTGTATGCTGCGGTCAGGAACTGGAGTATCACCGATACCATTATGCCCAACTGGGCGAATATACCTGTCCTCAATGCGGCAATCACAATCCCGAAGCCCAGTATCAAGGCACGGACCTGGAACTCAGCGACAAAATAAGCATGAGTGTCAATGGCCTACGCCTGGAGAGTCCCTATCAGGGCTTCTACAATGCCTACAATATTCTGGCAGCAACTGCTGTGGCCAAGAGCATGGGCATGTCTGATGAGGCCATTCGAAAGGCTATTCTCGAATACCGGCCACGGGCGGGACGAATGGAGGAATTCAATATTGCAGGAAAGCGAGCCGTATTGATCCTGGTCAAGAATCCCACCGGACTCAATCAGAGTCTCTCCGCGCTTAAGGATGACAGCAACCCGAAAAGTGTATTTTTTGCTCTGAATGACAACGCAGCCGATGGTCGGGACATCTCTTGGATTTGGGATGCCGATCTGGAGATGCTCTCGGGGGCAGACAACGACATCAGGAAACTGGTATGTTCCGGTATCCGGAGCGGTGATATAGCGGTACGCTTCAAATATGCCGGGATCGATAGTTCTATAATAAACATAGAAGGTGAACTGGAAGCGGGGATCTGCGCTAGTCTGGACTGCGCGGTCCCGGTTATCTATATATTGTCCACCTATACCGCGCTGTTTGATTGCCGCAAGATACTCCTGAAACTGCAGAAACAGCAGGGTAAAATGCCGGTAAGAACGGCAGTCCGGGCCTAAGTATATAAACGAAGTTTACAGGGAGAGGAAGCACGTGGCTCAGTTCAGCATAGCCCATTTATATCCGGATCTTATGAATCTGTATGGTGACCGCGGAAATCTAATCTGTCTGCAGCAGCGGCTGCAGTGGTATGGCCACAGTTGCAGCTTGGAAAACATCAGCCTGCCGGATGCGATGAACCTGGCTCGCTATGACATGGTCTTTATGGGCGGAGGGTCCGATCGCGAACAGGGTTTGGTTTATCAAGACCTGCTTGGCAAGGGCGCTCAATTACTTGAACATATAGAAGAAGGTCTGCCCATGCTTTGTATCTGTGGAGCCTATCAACTGCTGGGAATGTCATATATAGCCGCTGATGGCTCGACTTTGGACGGCCTGAGCTTCTTCAATTTCCGCACCGTGGCAGGTTCTCCCCGTCTCATCGGCAATGTTTTGCTGGAAGCCGATATTGATGACCAGACTATGAGCGTGGTCGGGTTTGAGAATCATGGCGGGCGTACCATCTTCGGCGATCCGGCCCTGATGCCCTTTGGCCGGGTGATCAGGGGTTACGGTAACAATGGAGAGGATGGTGGCGAAGGCCTGATCTATAAAAACCTCATCGGCACCTACTTGCACGGACCCCTACTGCCAAAAAATCCAGCAGTAGCCGATTTTTTCATTTCGGCCATGGCCCGGCGCCGGGGAGTGGATTTGGGTACTCCACCCGATGATGCCATAGAAATATTTGCCCATGATCAAGTAAAAAACCGCCTCCTGACACCTCCACGCCTCCGAAGGGTACTTACAACAGTATAGCCCCTCAGAATATCGGGTAAAATACCAGTGATATCCATTAGAATAGAGGTATTTTGCCATGAGTTATGCCCAGCTTGAAATAGCCGATTTCCCTCAAATCGAACAGGTCAAGAATCGCTTGCATAGTATCCTGGTGACCGGCAACCGCGAAATCGACCAGGTTATGAACTATTTACTGCAGGGCGATGGGAAGATGCTGCGGCCGCGCCTGGTTTATGCGGTAGCATCCCTGCAGGAAAACAATGAGCAGGTGGTGTTGGATATAGCTGCTGCTCTGGAGATGATCCACCTGGCTTCGCTGGTTCATGACGACGTTATTGATCAGGCCGAAACCCGCCGAAGCCGTCCCAGCCTCAACCATCACTATGGCAACCAAGTCAGCATACTGGCTGGTGATTATCTTTTTGCCTCGGCCTTTCAACTGATCAACCGGCATAATTTGTCCGCGGTGATGGCGGATGTGACCGGGACCATCCAGACCATGTGTGCCGGTGAAATCAGACAGATGGCATCTTTGTATGATATTGATGTCAGCGAGGCTGATTATTTTGAAAGAATATTCGCCAAGACCGCTTGCCTGTTTGCCTGTTGTTGCCGCTCTGCCGCCAGGGCGGCCGATATGTCCCCGGAAATGACGCAAATGCTTAACCAATATGGCCTGTGTCTGGGCTTTGCCTACCAGATAATCGATGACGTTTTGGATTTTGTGGCTGACAGCAAGATGCTGGGCAAGCCCTCCGCCAGCGATTTGACCAGCGGAAATCTCACTCTTCCCGTGATTCTGGCTTTACAGAATGAAACCGAAGGAGGCAGGCTGCGTAGCTTGTTGCAGGAGGGAAGCCGTATAGCGGAAAATATGGCCCCCATTATGGACATTCTGCTCCAAACCCGGGCTTTGCGTGAATCGATCGCCACCTCGCGCTTCTTCGTTCAGTCAGCCCTGGCTGTTCTGGAGGAAATCCAAGCGGGGGACGGACGAGATATGCTGAGGGGATTGAGCCATTACTTGCTGGATGGTTATTATGCCAACCTGGTATATTTGGAGCAGGATCGGAGTGATGCAACTGGTATTATCTCATAGTGTGAAGCTCCTTAAGGTGGACCAATCGGAGAGGATGACCGGGCGGTTTATCCTCGGTAACTATATCCTCAGAGTCTTGCCCCGGGTAAAGAAATTGCTGAAAAGTTGGGAGATCGAAGCCCGATTCATTCCGGATCCGGTCTTGCGAACCCAGGCTCTTGACTCGCTCAGACTCAAGGCTTTCCATTGCCAGGGAGGAGCGGTATATGCTGTCCCCTGGAGCTTGAGTCAACAAAGATTATTGCAATTCATTGTGGCCTATCAAACCCTGTGTGATTACCTGGACAACCTCTGCGACCGGGCCGGCAGTACCGATGGGCAGGCTTTCCGTCAGCTGCATCAGTCGTTGCTTGACGCCCTCGATCCCCTGTCATCATTTCAAGATTATTACTGCTACTATCCTATTAACGACGATGGCGGCTATATCAACAAACTGGTGAAGACCTGCCAGGCCTGCCTGAAGGATATGCCGTATTATGCCGGGATTCGGGAGGAAGTAATCAACCTGGCCAGGCTGTATTCGGATCTGCAGGTTAAGAAGCATCTGAACCTTGAAATCCGGCATGCAGAATTATGCATGTGGGCCGGGGAAGGTACTGGCAAATATGATAACCTGTTGTGGCCAGAATTTGCCGCGGCCTGCGGTTCTACCCTGGCCCTTTTTGCCCTGCTGAGGTGTGCGGTCGAGCAGGAAAGGGTGGGCCAGGGGGATATAACCCGGATTCGCGATGCCTATTTCCCCTGGATTTGCGGGCTGCATATCCTGCTGGATTATTTTATCGACCGGGCTGAGGACCGGACCGGGGGAGATCTCAATTTTACCTTTTATTATGACAGTGAAAGCATCATGCGGGACCGGCTTGCGCTTTTTACCCGGCAGTCTTTGCTTTGCACAGAAAACTTGGCCCAGACAGCTTTTCATCGGACGGTGGTCCATGGTTTGCTGGCCATGTATCTGTCAGATGGCAAGGTAGGGGAACAAGGCTTCAAATGCACAGCCGGACACCTTCTCAATACAGGTGGGGCAGGTGCATGGCGAACCTATCATCTTTGCCGGGCAGTCAGAAGGTTCCTGTAAAGAGCACCTATACTTATATTCATGACACCGGTAGAATTACCGGTGTCATGGTGTCGATAAAGTACTAATAAGCAAAGATATAATGAGTGTGTAAGATTGCCACGCCTTCGGCTCGCAATGACAACTAAGCTAATAATGCGTCATTGCGAGGAGCGGAGCGACGCGGCAATCCAAAGCTTGAATCACGAGTAAACTTTTTTGACAGTCTGACACCGGTAGAATTACCGGTGTTTTTTTATATCGTTGTAAAAATGGAAAAGAAAAGGGAAAAAATTCTTTTGCAAATTATTCGAAATAGTGTTTCATTTAAGTAGAGGAAATATATTGCTGGTTGTGAAAGGGTGTTATGATGCAAGGATATGCCGGAAGGATTCTGGAGATCAATCTCTCAACGGGTGCCCAAACCATTTATATCCTGGATGAGGATCTGGCCCGGGAGTGTATAGGTGGCATTGGCTTTAATGCACGTATTATCTATGATAATATCCCCCCGGGAACTGATGCCTTGGCTCCGGAGAATGTGCTGGTTTTTGGAGTAGGCGCCCTGGTGGGGAGCCCGTTTCCGACCTCATCCCGAACGGAAGCTTCTGCCAAATCACCCCAGACAGGAGGTTTTGGTACCTCGAATTCCGGGGCCTTTTTTGGTTTGCGTTTAAAAAATGCCGGTTATGATGCTTTGGTGATCAAGGGGAGGGCTCCCCGGCCGGTATATATCCATATAGACAATGAACATATCGAGATTTTGGATGCTGATGATATGTGGGGAAGGGATGCTTGGGAAGTAGTTGATTTACTGAAAATTAGGCATTACGGGGCTGAAATAGCCTTGATCGGTCCAGCCGGGGAGAATCTGGTCCGCTTTGCCAGCATCGAGAACGGCTATTACGACGGTTGGGGACGCACCGGATTGGGAGCGGTAATGGGGTCCAAGAATCTAAAGGCTATCGCAGTTAACGGCGATCTGGGCCTGGGAGTGGATAACGCCAAGGCTCTGCTGGAAGCCACCCGCAAGGGACAGGAATGCATAAAATCCGCCAGTTCCTATCAGGCCTTCTGCGAATATGGAACTATGAACGCCACCATACCCTACGGAAATTTCAATGCGGTTTCTACCCATAATTTTTCCCGAGAGACCCTGCCGGATTGGAAGCAGACCGCAGGGCGGCAGATCGTTGATGCTTACGGAACCCGTCATATTGCCTGTCAGTCTTGTATAATCGCCTGCGGACACCTGGCGGAGATCACTGAAGGCAAGTATGCCGGGACTCAGGTCAAGGCGTTGGAGATCACCCCGACCACATCGTTTTCCGGAAATGCCGGACTGGGAACAGAAGCGGCCATCAAGGCTGCCGAGTTATGCCAGCGGATGGGTATGGATATGGTAAGCACCGGCAGTATGGTCGCCTTCGCCACTGAACTGTACCAGAAGGGGATAATTAATCAGGATGATGTGGGCTACGAACTCGAATTTGGCAAGGAAGGCGCTTCCTTGGCCTTGATGGATGATATCGCCCATAAAAGAGGATTTGGTGCAGTATTGGCCGAGGGGGTCAAACGGGCTGCCGACGTTATCCCTGGTGCCGAACCCTATGCCATGCAGGTTAAGGGTCTGGAGGTACCGATGATCGATCCCCGCGGACGCTGGTCCACCTGGACCCTGGGGATGCTGACAAATATTCGGGGAGGAGATCACCTGCGCTGCCGCAATCCCGTGGAAAACCTGCGCTATAACGAGAATGATGCAGCCTTGAGCCAGGAACGCTTTGGCTTTAAGCCGTCTATGTTGGACAAGCTCGACATGCCGGAGGATCTAAAAGCGATCGCCGTCGATATTGATAAGGACACGGTTGATATTGCCCGCATGGCAATATGGGCCGAAAATCTTATCAACCTGTTCAATTCAGTCGGGGTCTGCATACGACCTCCGGTCCTGGAAGCAATCGGGCCGACCATACTGGCAGAAGCCATAAACGCCTTTACCGGGATTGATATAATACCCCAGGGACTGATCTGGTCAGCGGAGCGGACCTGGAATCTGATAAAGCTATTCAACCTGCGGGAAGGGGAGAGTAGCCGTGAAAACAAATTTCCCCGTCGTTTTTATCAAGAGGCTATTGCCGGCAAGGTTCTGGATGAGGAGAAGATCCAAAAGGTGGTCGAAGACTATTATGAGGTCCGGGGCTGGGATCAGTCCGGGAAGCCATATCCCGATACTGTGCTTCGTTTAAACCTCGATTTTACGATTGCTCAACCCAGATAAAGAAAAGGGGGAGATATAATGCGGGTAGTTATTATCGGCAATGGTGCGGCCGGCAATCAAGCGGCCGAAACCATTAAACAACACAGCCCAGACATTGAAGTTATTATGCTTGCCCGGGAAACCTATCCCCTCTATTCTCCATGTGCTCTGCCGGATTGTCTGAGCGGAAACCTGGAGCGAAGCCGTTTGTTTTTAAAGACCGAAAATGATTATCGGGCTCGGGGCATTGAGACAGCCTTCGGCCAGACCGTGGAGAGAATCGATGTGCAAGAGTGTTCAATTACTACGGATCAGGCAGTTTACCATTATGATCGCCTGATCATGGCTACTGGCAGCAGGGCGGCAATACCTCCGGTATCCGGTAAACATCTGCGCGGCTACTTTACCTTGAAGTCAATAGACGATCTTGATGCGCTGCTGGATTATAAACCCCAACGGGTGGTGGTGGCCGGTTCCGGAAATATCGGGATGGAGGCGGCTCAGGCCATGCGGAAAAGGGGTTGCCGTGTTACCATTGTTGAAGCCCAGGATCAGATCATGCCTCGTCTGTTTGACCATAAGCCGGCGGAAATGCTGAAGCACATGCTGGAACGTATTGGTATCCAGGTAGTGACCGGTGAACGAGTCCAGGTCATGAACGGACGTGATCGCATCCAATTGGTAGAAACTGATTATGGCATTCTGGAGTGTGATATGTTGATCTGGGCAGTCGGGCTAAGCCCGGAATGTTCGTTGGCGGCTCAGGCCGGTATCGAGCGGGGTGAAACCGGAGGGATCAAGGTTGACCGTCATATGCTAACCAGTGACGCAAATGTTTATGCCTGCGGTGACTGTGCTGAAACCTTTGATATTATCAGCGGACAACCGGTCACCAGTATGCTTTGGCCCAGCGCGCGGCGTCAGGCTCAGGTTGCGGCGCTCAACTGTATCGGAATGGTTACTGAGTATGAGGGGGCATTCAATGTCGTGGTAGGGGAAGTCGAAGAAAAACCCTTCGCTGCATTGGGCTTGAAGGAGGATAGTCAGCGAAGCCGGATTTCGGTCATGGAAGGTGAAGACGGCAGTAATTACTGGCGCATCCTGCTGGATGATCAGTCTCTGGTCGGCATGCAAGCCATCGGTGATCTGAAGTTCTGCGGGATAGTGGGTGGATTGATCAGAAGCCGGATGACCTTACAGGAGATCTGGGACAGGCTCAGAGACCCGGTCTTAAAGATGACCTCGCCCTGGTTGGCGGAGGCAGCGGAAAAATATCTGGCCAGGCTTTGAAAGGAGGGATGGCGGTGAAAGGTCAAATTCTGCATATAAACCGTGAGAAATGTGTTGGCTGCGGAACCTGTGAAATGATTTGCTCGCTGGTCAATGAAGGCTTATGTTCACCCCGTCTGTCACGGATAAGGGTAGTGCGCTTTACCCGTGAAGCCCGCAATGCCCCGATCAGCTGCGCTGCCTGTGAGAATGCGCCCTGTTTGCTGGCCTGTGTGGCGGGGGCTATCTATTGGGATCATAGCCTGGGTTTACCCCGGGTGAATGATGAACAGTGCATCGGCTGCCGGCAGTGTAATGTTTCATGTCCCTTTGGCCATATGAACTTTCATCCGGATAAAGAAAATGCCTTCAAGTGTGAGCTTTGTGCCGGTGACCCTCAATGTGCCAGATTCTGCTGGACCGGAGCCATCGAGTATCACATGAACGAAGAATTGGAGACTAACGAGGGGGAGGTTTAATTAATGGCTGATATAATTGATTATAGGATCATGGGCAATGACATGCAGATTGTGGAGATCGAACTCGATCCCGGAGAAGGAGTCCGGGCCGAAGCTGGAACCATGATGTATATGGAACAGGGAATAGAGATGCAGACAGGAACCGGCGGCGGACTTTTCAAGGGTTTCAAACGCATGCTCACCGGCGAGAGTTTCTTTATTACTACATTTATGAACAAGGCCAATAACAAACAACGGGTGGCCTTTGGAGCGCCCTATCCCGGCCGAGTGGTCCCCCTGGACCTGACCAGGCTGGGCGGGCGGTTTATGTGTCAGAAGGATTCATTCCTCTGTGCGGCCCGCGGGATTGATATCGACATAGCCTTCACCAAGAAGATCGGAGCCGGTCTGTTCGGTGGAGAAGGCTTCATTCTGCAAAAACTGGAGGGAGACGGTCTGGCCTTCATACATGCCGGCGGCACCTTGATCGAAAGGACGCTGCAGCCCGGTGAATTGCTACGGGTGGACACCGGTTGTCTGGCCGCATTTGCTCCTACTGTTAAATACGATATCCAATTTGTCGGCGGATTTAAAAATGCCCTTTTCGGCGGAGAGGGTTTATTCCTGGCTACCCTGACCGGCCCCGGTCTGGTCTATCTGGAGAGCCTTCCCCTGTCCCGCCTGGCGGATCGAATTATGGCCGCCAGCCGCTTCCACAATGTGGGCGAGAGCAAGGGGTTAGGCAGCAGCATCCTGGGAGATTTGTTAAGCGGGGACTGATTGATATTTTGCAAGAATCTATAGCCTTTAAGATCCTGGTTCAAAGCCAGGGTCTTTTTTTGCCAAATACAATTTTTTGTCTATTCGATCCTGAAATAATAAGCGCAATCAATCGTTCATAATTATCCCACTATTGCAGAGAATAGTATTGGAGGTGTTGAAATGAAATGCAATGTCGGTAAAACTGAACAGGTGATCAGAATTGCTTTCGGAGTGCTGATAATTCTGGCTGGCCTGTACTACAAAAGCTGGTGGGGCATAATCGGCTTATTGCCCATAACCACAGGAATAATTCGCTATTGTCCGGTAAGCGATGTTCTTGGGGTCTCTACCTGCAGGATCAACGACGACTAGGCTCTTTCCGCTCTTTTTCCACCAAAGGCATGGATGGTCCGGGTTCCGGCTTTGAATTCACCAGCATGGGGCAGACCTGCCGGCAGGTAGTATTCCTGCCCAACGGCCAGGGTAATCCTCTGATTTCGGAGAATCAGAGTATACTCGCCCTGAACCACAACAAAATACTCATCAAACTCATGCACATGTTCGGATGACATACCATCCTGCCGGCAGGTCCAAAAGGCCATCTGGCTTCCATCGATCCCATCAAAGACATAGCCTTCTACGCCATTGCTCTGAGCGCTGACGGCAATGGCATTGGCCGGGTTCCTCATGAATCCGGGAAACTCATGCATGAATAACACCTCCATTATATTTTAGCGAGGAATGAGTCCAGGGCTTTTAGATACAGAGCCGGGTGATCCTGATAGCTGTCACAATGATCCGAGCCCGGAACTATCAGTAATTGGGCCTTCGGATAGGCCTTCTTCAGCTGCTCGCTGTTGGATAAAGGTATCTTGGTATCAGCAGTTCCATGAATCAGCAATACCGGACGGCCGTTATAGCTTGCCATCTCTTTGACCGGACTCACCTGATCCGGTTCCAATCCCGTCAGCCAGGGGACAATTATGAAGAAGGCATCGTTAAACGGGAAGGAGGGAAGATCGGTCCATACACTCAGATTTTCATCTAGATAACTGCGCATATCCGCGAAGGGCGCATCGGCAATAACGGCGTCTACCTCAGAATCACGGGCTCCAGCCAGCAGGGCGGTGGTGGCTCCCATCGAAAAGCCCAGTAATACAATTTTTCGGCTGACCTCGGGCCGGCTCTGCACATAGTCTATAGCTCCCAGCAGATCCTGGGTTTCCAATTGACCGACTGTAACGAGGTCACCGGCAGACTCACCGCAGCCTCTGAAGTCAAAGAGCAGTACGTTGTAATCACGACTGTGCATATCCCGGGCCAGGCTTAATATGGGAGTGTCTGTACGGTTGCCCCGATAACCGTGGGCTATTATAATCGTTTTGTCACTGTTTACTGCTGAAATAAACCAGCCCTTTAGTTTAAGCTTATCCTGCTGACTATTGAATTCTATATTCTGATAGGAAAGGCCAAATGCATTAGGAGCAGATGTCAGAGCAGTGCGGGCCGGGTGGGTCAGATTCCAGCCGGTGTAGCCAGCGATACCGAATATTCCTACTACCACCAGCAGTACGATCAGTACCGGGATAATTATATACCTGCGTTTGCTCCGGCGTGCGGCGGTGGAGCGCCTGATTATTATTTGTTGATTCATGAAGACCTCCAATTCAGACTAAACAGATATATTAATTCTATTATAACTGGCATCACCTGTATATCGGTTAAATTAGCCTTTTGATTTTACGGGATTTGATTCTTAGCTTGAGGGCGATCGATCCTTATTGTCCGGCCAACGATGAAAAGGCAGAGAAGGCCAAGGCCAGTGAATCGCCTGGAATTGTTCGTACCGCTGGCATTTGGTAATATGAGATTATATAGCTGGAATTATAGGGGTCAGGAGGTTTGATAATGGGCAGGATCCAAAACATTTGTCCCCATGTTTATCAGATAGGCGGCAGCAATCTTTCCCGTTCAGAGGACTGCTGTGTTTACCTGGTGGAAAGCAATGGAGAAGGAGCTATCATCGACTGCGGGGCCGGAGCCAGTGCCGGACAGATAATGGACAATATTACTGCCGGCGGGTTTGCCCTGGATACCATCCGCTACATAATCGTTACCCATGGTCACATTGACCATATTGGCGGATTGCATACTATGCAGGAAAAAATCAAGGCCCAAGTGGTTGCCCATCAATTGGAGCTGCCGGCGGTCGAGGATGGCTTGCCAAATCTGACCGCTGCTGCTATGTATAGGGTGAATTATAAACCAGTCAAGGTGGATATGGTCCTCAAAGGGGACGAGTTAATTACCCTGGGCGATCTGACGATTAATTGCCCCCATACCCCGGGACACACTCCCGGAGGTATTTCACCCTACGTGGATATCGATGGTCAGCGGGTCCTGTTCGGCCAGGATATCCACGGCCCTTTCAGTACTGCCTGGGGCTCAAATATGAATGACTGGCGAGATTCCATGCATAAGCTTCTGGACCTGGAGGCGGACATACTCTGTGAAGGGCATTCCGGAATATATTCTCCAACTAGAGAAGTTAGTAATTATATTGAAGGTTTCTTGAGACAATATACCAGATAATTATAGAATAAATAACTCGTGTGGATTGCTGTTGGATATTAAGAATAAACCCCATCCAAATCAGGCCATATATTACGCAAAATAATAACAAAAAGTAATAGTATACATTGAGTGTTGTAATATAAAATATGGCTAATGTATAATTATGTCGGAATAGCTTACGGCACAATAATATTTAAGGAGGATGGGAAATGAAAAAAAGGACTTTGGCGTTACTCGTTGTATTGGCCCTCTCAATGCTGATTTTTGTGGGATGCTCACAACCCAAGAGTGAAGGGGATGCGACCAAACCATCAGTCAGCGGAGTCGGCACCGCTCCGGACGGGAGTGAAGTAGCCATTGAAAAGGCTACCATGAAGTTTGTCAAAGATTTCGAAGCAGGTGGCTACCAATTGGTTTCAACTGAGGATCTAAACAAATGGATCGGAGAAAAGAAGGATATGATCATTGTTGACACCATGCCGGCCGACTTCTTTGCCAAAAACCATATCCCGGGAGCGGTGAACGCGGAGCTGCCCAAAACAGGGATGGCAGATGCCACGGATGAACAGAAGGCTGCCTTTGTCAAGCTGTTAGGGACCGACAAAGAAAAAACCATCGTGGTTTACTGCGGATTTGTGGGATGTGCCAGAAGTGATGTGGGAGCGGTCCTGGCACTTGAGGCTGGTTTCAAGAATGTTTACCGGGATCCCGGCGGATTTATAGCCTGGCAGGAAGCTGGTTATGCTATTGAGAAATAGAGCTTCCAGAAGTATTTCATATACGGCTTTTTTAATCTTAATGCTTCTGACTATTTCAGGGTGTACCAAGTCTAGTGATTCGTTCATAGAAAAGCAAGTCAATCCTCAAATTGAAGTTTTCGGGGTAAAACTGATGATGGACGAAGCAAAGGTAAACGAGTTGCTTGGTTCCAAAGGAGAAAAAGCCATGTGTGTATATGGTTATGAGTATGATTATACAGACGATGGTATTAACATCGGCTATAGTTCAAAAAGTAACCAGGTAAGAAGAATCACCAGTAAAAATCCGGAGACTTCAATTTACGGGATAAAGCCGGGAATGGAATTAGCGAAGGCTTACAAAACCTTGTCGGCAAATGGCTTTAAAGAATCAAATGAATCAAAATATGTATACTCCAAAGAAAATATTATTTTCTCAATAATCTCTATGAAAAGTACTAATGCAGATGGTTTAACCATAGAGATCAAACCGGATGAGAAATAACCTTGGAATTATTCTTAATCCAATAACTATTCGGCCGGATAGTTATTGGATTTTTTATATGCGCCACGACAGAGATATAACTAATGGTTATTGGACTAATAACTAGTGTTTTAGTAGACTTAAGAAAAGCAAAAAACAGGTTTAGGAGGACGGAATAGTGAAACAGAAAAAGGCACTGATTTTATTTGTTGTACTGGCTTTGCTAGTTAGTGTGGCAGGCTGTGCGGGAAACAAGTCATCAACCACACCGGAAAAAGCAGTTCCCGAAAAAACTGCTGCGGTTAAGATGGATGCGCAAAAAGCCACTCTGATGGTTGATGTGCAATGGCTGAAGGATAATCTGGATAAGGTGATCATTGTTGACTCCAGACCAGATACTGAGTATAACAAGGGTCATATTCCAGGAGCAGTAAATGCTACCTGGCAGAGCTGGTGCGATATGCAGGGTAAGCCAGGTGAATCTGGTTGGGGAGTAGTGCTGCCCAAGGATGAATTATCCTCCAAAATAGCCGCCCTGGGTATCTCTGGAGAAAAGCCGGTAATCGTTTATGCCCAACCACCCGGCTGGGGAGAAGATGGCTGTATATTGTGGATGCTGAAAATGGCCGGGGTAGAGAACGCCAAAATGCTGGATGGCGGTTATGCCGCCTGGGAGGCTGCCGGCAATGATACCAGTGAGGAAGCGGTAAAACCAACTGCTGCAGCTTTTAAAATAGCCAAGCTCGATGAGAATCTAACCGCCAGCACCGAATATATCAAAAACAATCTTGGCAAGGTCAAGATTATCGATTCACGGTCTGACAAGGAATACAAGGGGGCCACTGATTATGGTGAGGCTCGTGGCGGACACCTGCCGGGGGCGATAAGTATCCCCTTCGAGAATATGTTCAACCAGGACAATACTCTCAAGAACTCCGAGCAGCTCAAGCAGATGTTCACAAAGGCTGGTTTGAAACCGGATGATGAGATCGTGACCTACTGTACGGCCGGGATACGCTCAGGGTATATGGCCCTGGTGATGCGGGCGGTAGGCTTCGAAAAGGCACGTAATTATGATGCGTCATTCTATGAATGGGCCGGAAATATGTCGCTCAAGGTAGAAAAATAGACTCAGGGGCACTAAGACAGGGTAATGTTGCCGGTTGCTCGATAAAGTAACTGGCACATTGCCGTTTTATCAATATGGTGTAATGCCAGGATCAGGTAAAGTGTTATGACCAAGAAAACAATCAATATTCTCTTCCGAAGCAGTGTGTCCATTACCCTGCTGGTTTGGTTGGCCTTCAGCATAGACTGGACCCAACTGGCAGACAGCCTGCGGATGGTCGAGGCTGCATGGATAATGGCTGCGATCGGCTGGATAGTTATTTCTATTGTGATAAGTACCTGGAAATGGCGAGAGGTGTTAAAAGCTCAAGGGCTGGAGCTGCCCTGGCGGCAATTATGGAATACCTACTGGGAAGGCCAGTTTTTCAACAATTTTCTGCCTTCCAGCATTGGCGGAGATGCCATGCGTATTATCCGGGTCGGCCAGTTATGCGGTGATACTGCCGGGGCTACCGCTTCAGTGGTAGTGGAACGCATCCTGGCCACGATCGGTCTGGCTATTACGGGCATTCTGGGCGGACTGATGGTTCCGCAGCCAGATTATCGGATAATATCTATATTTATTGCTCTAGTCTTCGTTTCTACATTATTAATGGTTATCATAACAAGGGGAAACTTGCCAGCCTGGATGGAAAAACGATCAGGGCGTCTTGTTAGTTTCTTAAAAGGGATGCAGGTTCATGGTAACCGCATCCAGGGCCAAGGTGCCAGATTGATCGGAATAACCTTGTTATCCGTTGCTTTCCAGCTGGGGGTGGTAGTAGTGAACTACTGTATTTTTCAGGCCCTGGAAATCCAATCGGTGGGAATGCTTCAGGCTCTATATATTATTCCTCTGGCTTCGGTTGCGGCCATGTTGCCCATCGGCATCAATGGCTATGGATTACGGGAGGGAGCCTATGTAGCTCTGCTCGGTATGTATTCAGTTGATAGAGGCACGGCCTTTGCGGTCTCATTGCTGTTTGCGTTCCTGGTCAGCCTTTGCAGCCTCTATGGCGCATGGGTTTGGCTTACTTATCGTTCGAAAGAAGTGATGTCCAATGTCTGATACTCATGCCGGAAGAATCGTACAGGAACAAATGAAGAGCGGCAGTAACTGCTGTCAGGCGGTAATCATCGCTGCCAGCAAGGTCTTCGATATTCCTGTTCAGCCAGATATCATGGCTGCTGCATCCATGTTTGGCGGTGGAATGGGCAGCGGCTGCAGTTGTGGAGCTTTGACCGGTATGATCATGGCTTCGGGAGTATTTGAGCAGTATGCCAAGCACCCCATGGGAATTAAATTGTCTCAGGAACTGCATGACCAGTTCAAGAAACAGTTCGGGGCTACCTGTTGCCGGGTTATAAAGTCGCGTCGCAGTTCTCTGGCCAATATAGGCAATCGGGCCTGCATTGAACTGACCAGTAAGGCAGCTGATTTACTCATAAAGGAATGGGAGGGCATCCTCGATGCCGGAACATTGGCCAGTATCAATAATTATTCCAACATTAAATGAAGAAGATGACATTGAAGATCTGCTGCTGACTTTGACGGCAATACCCGATATTGAAGTCATTGTATGTGATGGCGGAAGCACTGATGGTACTTGTGCTATTTGTGCGCGTTACCCGGTTAAATTAGTGGAATCCCTCCCGGGACGAGGCCTCCAGCTAAATGCTGGAGCGGCATCTGCCAGTGGAGATATACTCTTTTTCCTGCACGCTGATTCTAAGATTGAACCGCCGTTGATCCACGAAATGTGCAGGGCAGTTGAAGCCGGGCATAAGTGGGGTTGCTGTACCTTATCATTTGATAACCAGGCTTTGATTTTCAAGATGATCGCCTGGCAGTCCAACCTGCGGGCACGTCTCTTCAGCATGTGTTACGGTGACCAGGGCATATTTTGTATCCGGGAGCTCTTCGATGCGGCAGGCCAATACCCTCTGACCGTTTTCCTGGAGGATATTGCCTTGTCCGACAGGCTGCGGCGTCAAAGACCGGCTCGGATACTCAAGGGCATTATTAAGACAAGTTCGAGAAGGTTTCTAAAGTATGGGGTAATACGCACCATTATAAAGATGCAGATGGTTAAGATCATGTACCGGTTGGGGGTTAACCCCGAGAGATTGATTAAATGGTATCATCCCCCGGGCAATGAGGTTCGCTATGAAAACAGCCGTAATAATTATGAGTCGTGTTCCTGAACCGGGTAACACTAAAACGCGATTGATGAACAAACTCAGCGGTGATGAATGTGCCGGCTTACATCGGTCGTGCTTGAGAGATATTTGCCGAATAGTTAGAAATACTGAAATGCCAGCTTTCTTGTATTACGCTGGATCGAAAAACCAGTCTGAACTGGACTGGGGCAACGCAGTTTTTGATCCCTGGGATTTACGGCCAGAGGATTACATGTATTTTACAATGCGCCAGCAAAAGGGATTTGATCTTGGCATAAGGATGCTAAATGCGGCCAGTGAAGTATTGATCGACTATGATGCCGTTATGTTTTTAGGTAGTGATATGCCTTGTCTAAGTCCCCGGTTACTGCTGGAGGCGAATGAGAGATTGCATGATCACGATCTGGTTGTTGGCCCGGCTGAGGATGGGGGCTATTATCTCCTGGCGATGAAAATGGTGTATGAGGCTCTTTTTAAAGATATTCCGTGGAGTACATATAGGGTCCTGCAGATGACTTTGCAGGTAGCGGAAAAAAGCGGTCTCAGTTATAGCAGACTTCCTGGTCACTCAGATATCGATACATGGGAGGACCTGTTGTCTTTCTATAAAAAAGGCCTATTTAATAAGGATTTTAACGATCTGGATTCATATAAATATACGACACATTTGATCCGGAAATATGGTTGCCGGGAGAGGGATGAGTTATTTGGATGCAAGGTTGAAGAAATTAGTTGATCAGGCTTTAGCAGGTCGAATTATCGAGACTAATGAGATACGGTACCTTTTTGATGTGCCATTGTTTAGCGAGGAATCTTTTTATGTACAATGGGCAGGACGTAAGATGAGTGATGAATGTTCGGGGGGAGTCGCTGAAATCCACGGTCAGGTCGGGGTTAACAGCGGTCCGTGCGCCTGCAATTGTGCATTTTGTTCATTTGCCAAGTCTAACGGGGTATTTACCGAACAATTCACGGAACCGATGGAGCAAATCATCGACAAATGTGTAACCCTGCAGAACCAGGGAGTAAATGCCATATATCTTATGGCCACAGCAGCATTTAGTTTTACTGATTACCTGGAGATAGCCAGGATGGTCAAGATGAATCTGGACCGTGACATTCCCATGATAGCTAATGTGGGGGATTTCAATTACCAGATGGCTCTGGCCCTTAAGCAGGTTGGATTTACTGGCATATATCACGCGGTAAGGATGGGCGAAGGGCGGGTCACCCGTATAGATCCTCAAAAAAGACAGGCTTCTTTGGCTGCTGCCCGAAAAGCCGGGTTGATTTTGGGTACCTGCGTGGAACCGGTTGGACCTGAACATACCCTGGATGAACTGGTTGAAAAAACTGTTATTACCCGTGAAGTTAACCCGGTTTTCAGCGGCGCCATGCGTCGTATAAATATTCCTGACACCGAATTGAATGAGCATGGAATGATCAGTGAGGCCCGTATGGCTCATATTCTGGCCGTGGTCCGGCTGTCGATGGGGTATAGTATCCCGGGTAACTGTACTCATGAACCTAACGTGGTGGGTGCCCAGTCCGGGGCTAACCTGCTTTGGGCAGAAGCCGGGGCCAACCCCCGCGATATCGTGCAGGAAACGGAAGTTAGTCGGGGGTTCGATATGCTAAAGTGCTTTAACGTATTAAAAGAAGCTGAATGGCAGGTGTTAAAGGGGCCATCTCATTTCTTTACCAGGTAAGATCAAAGGATGGAAGGGAGCTTACAATGAAAAATAAAGTCTGGAACAGCATATGGTTCAAAGTAGGAATCGTAGTTGTGCCGGTATTGCTATATTATTTCGCCGGCCCGGTAAAGCAATCAGTCAACCAGGCGATTTTTATCATTTCTATGGTAAACGTACCTGCTGCCCGGGAATACATTCTCTCATTCGGAATATGGGCACCCATTGTTTCCTTCTTGTTAATGGTTCTGCAGTCATTGCTGGCACCCTTGCCCGCTTTTATCATTACCTTTGCCAATGCCGGGCTATTCGGATGGATCAAAGGGGCTATGCTTTCCTGGACCAGTGCTATGGCGGGAGCGGCTTTGTGCTATGCCATTGCTCGTCTGTATGGCCGTTCGCTGGTAGAAAAATTTACTACCCGGAGGGCATTAAAAGAGGTTGATGTTTTTTTTGAACGCTATGGTAAGTGGGCGGTTCTGATCGCCCGTCTGTTGCCTTTCGTATCCTTTGATATAGTAAGCTATGCTGCCGGGCTCACTGCCATGGGTTTTTGGGAATTCTTCTGGGCCACCGGTCTGGGGCAGTTGCCAGCTACTATTATCTATTCTTATGTCGGCGATATGCTGGTGGGGAGTGTCCGGACCTTTGTGTTTGCCCTGTTGATTATATTCGCGTTAAGTGCCGCAATAATGATGGGCAGACAAATATGGCAGGAACGTCAACGTAACCAATGAAGCATCCCGCAAATGTTGCCGCTGTTTATCTGCCTGGTTCGGCCCAAAATACGAAATTGGCTACCGCCATTCCTCATACCAGGAATAACTGGTCAAAGGGGTCCCGTACATACGGGCAGTCTGGTTGGCCCAGTAGTCACCGCTGCCGTAATAGACATCGAACCAGTAGGGGTGGTTTTCCCACAGGCCATAATCTACATCCCCGGTATCCATGACGGTCAGGGCTGAATAATAGCGGCCCTGTATTTTTATGGGTTTGTCCGGATAGATGGTTGTGCCATAGGGGATCAAGGGGATTCGTGGGTCACCGCCATATTGAATCGGGTAGCGTGGATGAACGGCAACTCCTCCGAAGAAATATGGCTGCCCGTTAGAGGCCAGGGGAGCACCGACTTCCTCGGTATAGGCTGTTGAATGTTGGTCCTTGACCGAGAATTCTATATACCATTTGGCTTCTCGGGCTTCCGGCAGGGCTTTCTTAGCAGGCTGAGGTGATGAGTCATCTTTAGATGAACACCCCGGCAGGGCAGTAATAATAAAAAGTGTCAATAATAAAACAGCAAGTGCGTTTGATCGTTTATATGAAAACATATGATCACCTCCTGACTTTAGTTTTTACCGAAATCATTATTAAAATTAAAAATTCAGGGTGGCGATTATGTGAAATGCTATAATTAAACCAGCCAAATATGGAGGGAATTATGACAGAGAACATGGGCATCGATCAAAAGCTGTTTGATTATATCGTTCATTCGATTCAAGAAACCCCTTTTTATCAACTGCTGGGCTTACAAGTGAAGAAATTGGGGCCTGGTGTGGCTGAACTGGAAGCGGTAGCCGGGAAGCAGCATACCAATCCCTTGGGAACGGTGCATGGGGGATTATATATGTCCATGCTGGATGCAGCAATGGGCAACGCGGTACGCAGTCTGGGCATCAAAGCGGTAACTGTGGATCTGTCAACCGGTTTCGTAGCCGCGGCCACTATCGGGGAACCGCTGACTGCTTCGGGGGAGATCCTGAGATCGGGGAAAAACCTGCTATTTGCACGGGCCCAGGTGGGTTCGGGCAACCAGATCCTGGCCGATGCCCGGGGAACGTTCTATCGAATAGGCACAATCGAGTATTAAGATTATGGAGTTAGCTTAATGGTCAGTCAATTGTTATCACTGGATGATTATTGTGTTTTTACTTTTGCCACCACATCGAACGCTTTGAAGGCGGAGAAGGAACTGAAGAATGCGGAAGCGGAGTTTATTATAATGCCTACCCTGCGGGAGATATCCAGCAGCTGCGGACTTTCGGTCAAGATCCGCCCGGATAATAAGAACAACACACTGGGTATATTGAGCGGGCAGGGGGTGCCGGTCGAAGCCGTCTACCACGTGCTCCGACAGGACAAGCATAATCAAGTTATCAAACTGGAGCAGGTGAGCCAAGCATGATTTTCGAAAGCCGGGAGGTAGAGGCCTATTTCCTGCCGGAAGGGAAGATGGCCGCCATGATTCCCGGCTTTAATTTTCGCCGGGAACAAATGAATCTGGCCAAAGAGATAGCGGAAGCCTTTGCAAATCGTGAATTCCTGGTATCCGAAGCTGGTACCGGAGTAGGCAAGAGCTATGCCTATCTGATTCCTGCCGTGCTATGGGCAGCCCGGGAGGGCAAAAAGGTGGTAATATCTACCCGTACCCGGGCTCTGCAGCAGCAACTGGTTGAAAAGGACATCCCGGAGATCATACGGGTAACCTGCTGTGAATGCCGGTTCGTAGAGGCCAAAGGGCGCGAGAATTATCTGTGCTGGCACAAGTTCGATAGTGTCAGCATGGGTAAAACCAAGGTCGATGAATCTGAACTAAGATTTATCGAGAAGATCCTTACCTGGACCAGAACTACTACCAGCGGAGACCGTAAGGAATTGGGCCTTTCCAGTGACCTGATGCGACACTGGCCGCTGGTGGCCGCCGACCGGCGCAGTTGTCTTAAAGACGCCTGCCCACATAATCGGAAATGCTTCCGGCTAAAGATGATCAGGCAGATGGAAAAGGCCAATCTGATTGTAGTCAATCATGCCCTGTTGTTATCGGATATCGTGATAAATAACGCACTCCTGCCGGAATACCAGCATCTGATTATAGACGAAGCCCATGCTTTCGAAAAAGAAGCCTTCGATAAGCTTTCCCTGCGCCTGACATTGTCAGAGATCAACGATCTCTTGTCAGTCCTGCGCAGCAAAGAAAAAAGAAGAGAGAAGGGCTATCTGCAGCATCTACGCAATAATTACGCCCATCTATCCAACGAGATCGCTGAATCCGGACTGGCGCTTGATCGTCTGCAGAAAGCGGGGCGCGAGCTATTCGCGATCATGACCATGATACCCGGCGGCGGGCGCGAACCCGAATACTCCCGGGTATTGAAACCGGTGGATTTTCGGGAAGGCTGGTTTATCGAAGTGCTGAACCGATATTTTGAGTGGCAGGACACCTTGCGCCTGCTAATGACTGTGCTGCGGGGGATCAGCCGGGAACTGGAGGGGTTTGACGACAAAGATGAACTGGATTCCTTCATCCTTAGCCTGCAGGAGTTTTCTGATACTGCCGCCGCAATATTTGAAGAGAATGCTGATACCAGCGAAAACATATTGTGGTTGGATTTCTATAATGGACAGGCTTCGGCTATATCCTCATCATTAGTTGGCATCGGAGACGAACTGCACCAGCGTTTATATGGAAAGCTCGACAGCTTGATCATGGTTTCGGCTACTTTGGCAGTGGAAGATCGCTTTGACTACTTTGTGGAGCGCTGCGGCTTGAAAACGGTAGCGGCCGAGGAACGTGTTCGTACTCTGCTAGAATACTCACCCTTTGATTATAACCGGCAAGCCCGGCTCTTTTCTATTGAAAACATGCCGGATCCGCTGCATCCGCGTTTTACCGAAGCCCTGACCGCCAACCTGCAGGAGATCATTTCAGCTACCGGCGGACAGTGCCTGATCTTGTTTACCGCCCGCAAGCAGATGCTCGAAGCGGCGGGGATGCTCCGGCCTTTTTGCGTGGATAATGACATACGATTATTGGTGCAAAATGAGGATGGGGAATTTGGCTTCCTGATGAACGAGTTTACCTCGGCAACAAATACGGTATTGATGGGCTTGGAAACCTTCTGGGAGGGCATAGACCTGAAAGGCGACCTGCTGCGCTGTGTGGTCATCGTCAAGCTACCTTTCCGGTCTCCCACTGATCCCTATTCCTGTGTGGGCGAGTTATACTGCCTGCAACAGCGAAAGAGCAGCTTCGAACACTTCATGCTGCCGGATGCGGCGGTTCGGTTCAAACAGGGCACCGGCCGACTGATCAGGAGTGAGACCGATCATGGGGCTATTGTGGTTTTGGACAGCCGTCTGGATAAAAAAGCATATGGTAATGTATTTAAACGAAGCATACCCATAAAGCAGCAGGAGATGGTGACTACCAAACTGCTGGCTGAGCGTCTGAGGTATTTTTTGCGGCGAGTGTAACCATTTTTGGCTTCCCTTCATAGGATAGAACGTAGATACTCCGGTGAACATCAGATGAAGGGGGAATAAACATGCGCGTCATCTATGTCCGAATTCCCAATTTCCTGCGCAACATCTTGATAAAGATATGGGGATAAATACTAAAAAGGAGTAGTACCGTACTACTCCTTTTTTGCAGCTATTGGGGGGCTTGCCGTGTCGGTTTGGCGTATGCGTCTGGCCATAGCTATTATAATTTTTGGCTTAATTCTTGCAATAATATCACATATATTTAACGATCCATACTACGTTCATCCAAAAAAATCACTCCAGCAGTTGAGCCTGAGCAAATATAATAAACATATCACTCTTGGAACGAAACCATCTACCTACTTCTCAATCTATGCTTTTTATACAATTGATGATAGCCGCCACTGGGATTAAAAAGTTCTGCGTCATTCATAAAAAATCTGCGTTAATCCGCGTCTATTTACTCCAATCAAAGAGCCTTGTCGCTCAACCCGATACCTACGATGCCGCCCAATGCTCCCGAAAAGACGCAGACAGCCAGTGATTGCATGAATGCCTTCAGGCTGATCAAAGACGGATTGAAAATATAGGTAGCGATCAATATCAAGACAAAGCAGACGATGCCCATGGCGATCCCGCGTACCAGTCCCCTGGACCCATATTGACGGCTAACATAGCACCCGGCCCAGAAAACGCTGATTATCAGGATTATATTACCCAGCATCGGGAGTATGGTTTCCCTGATCCCTGAATAGTAAACGATAACTGCGCTGGTAAGGGCAAGTACCACTGAAACCAGCAGCCCGTGGCCCAGACCTTTCAACTCGGTACTGAGTATTTTGTCCATCCAACCCACCTCCTCCTTCCCCAGAATATGAACGATTCAGTGATAATATACCTGCATCAGGGGCGACAGGAAGAAAAAACCGTTCCAATACTTGAGGTCTCATATGGCCTAAAGCTGTGCCTTCAAGCATAGACATTGATAAATGTAAACAAAGGTGGCAGATTTATGACCAATGAGGTTTTCTGGTTGAGTTGTGCCGCTGGTTTCTGCACCACCTTGGGCGCAGTTATGCTCTTCGTAAAACGGCATTGGAGTAATCGAAGTCTGGCTTTCTTCCTGGGTCTGGCCTCGGGTGTTATGGTGGCGGTGGTATTTTTTGATATGCTGCCTTCGGCATTCCTGTTTTCTCACTTCTATATCCCTGCCCTTGGTATAGTCATCGGCTTCATCGTCATGGCTGTCTTCAACCATGTCAGGATGCGGAATATTTCACGCAGTGATTCTTTGCTGGCTCTGGGTTATTTGATAATGGCAGGCATCATACTCCATGATCTGCCGGAGGGGATGGCTATTGCTCTGGGCGGAGAGATGAAGGCCAGGACCGGGCTGGTCATTGCTATGGGCATCGCTATTCATAATATTCCGGAAGGCATGGCCATCGCCGCGCCGTTCCTCATGGGCGGCATGCGCCGTAAGAGCATTTTTATAAAGACTCTGCTGATTGGATTCATTACTCCACTGGGCACGCTGATTGGTGCATGGGCGGCCAGGCAAGTACCAGATCAGCTGCCGGCACTGTTAGGCTTCGCCTCCGGGGTCATGATCTATCTGGTTGTCTTCCAGTTATGGCCGGAAGCCAGGGGCCGGGACCGGATCGGCCGCTTTTGCGGTTTTCTGGTTGGAATGATGGTAATTGCCCTGGCCACCTTCATGTAAACAGTGCAGGAATAAATGGCATGAAAACTCCGGAAAATATCAGAAACAGAAGGAGTTTAACCATGCTGAATTGGTTGTATCTCGGGCTGGCCGCTTTATCCGGTGCTGCTATGGCTATAGAAGGAAGTATGAATGCCGCCGTGGGCAAGATCCTGGGGGTGCTGGAAGCCACCTTGCTCGTCCATCTTATAGGGACCATTGCCGTCATAATTATTATGGTAATCCTGGGAACAGGCTGGGCAAGTGCTGGTAAACTGGGGCAGGTACCCTGGTGGGCATATCTTGGCGGTCTCCTCTCAGTTGTTATCATCTATGCACTGGTGTTGGCCATACCCCAAGTCGGAGTTGCCAATGCTACAACAGCGATCATCGTGGCCCAGATCAGTATGGCGGTACTGGTGGATACCATGGGTTTTTTCGGAATGAAACGGCACGGCTTCAATTACTATGACTTGTTAGGTATTGCCCTGCTGGTGATCGGCGCCCGCATACTTCTGATTGAATAAATCCATTTAATATGTTATTTCCAATAGTATTAAGCGCCAGCTTGCCGTCCCTCCAAAAAAGATTACCTTTTACCACACTTTTTTTCTTTTGTGGTTATATTAGCGAAATTGGATAAATATATTTGTACTGTTATAGCCTGATTGCAGTAAGGGGTGTCCGCTGTCGGAGGGAGGATGCCTTCAAAAGTCTTTAATCCGAGGGAGGGAGAACGGAAAGTGGAAGGAAACAACATCTTGAGCGATATCGCTGAGAGGACTGGAGGAGACATTTACCTGGGAGTGGTGGGCCCGGTCAGAACTGGCAAATCGACCTTTATTAAAAGATTCATGGATCTCATGATAATACCGAACATCAAGGATGTCTATGACAGGGAACGCGCCAGAGACGAACTCCCCCAGAGCGGAACCGGCAGAACGATTACCACTACTGAACCAAAGTTCGTACCCAATGAGGCTATTGAGATCACGACCACCAATGGACTGAGTCTCAAGGTAAGGCTGGTTGATTGTGTAGGGTATACCGTGGACGGAGCTCTGGGGTATGAAGAGGACGAAGAGCCCAGGTTGGTGAAGACGCCCTGGTTTGACTATGAGGTTCCCTTTGAGGAAGCCGCTGAGATCGGAACCAGGAAGGTAATTACCGATCACTCTACTATCGGGATCGTCATGACTACCGACGGAAGCATAGGGGACATTCCCCGTGCCAGCTATGAGAGTTCCGAAGAAAGGGTTATCACAGAATTAAAGGAACTGAACAAGCCCTTTGTGCTGATACTTAACTCGACTCATCCCTTTGAGCGTGAGACCATGGAACTGGCCGAGCAGCTGGGTGAGAAATACTCGGTTAGCGTCATCGCCACCGATGTGGCCAAGATAACCAGTGATCAAATATTCGGCATACTGGAAGAGGCCCTTTATGAATTCCCGGTACAGGAGGTCAACATCCGGCTGCCGCGTTGGGTGGATGAACTGGATGAAGAATTCTGGCTGCGGGAGAACATGGAGAGCGCCATTCGTGAGATACTGAATGGGATACGCAAGGTTCGGGATATCGACCGGGCCATCGAGAGTCTGGGTGAGGTTGACAACGTCAGCTTTGTCACCCTGGAAGAGATGAACCTCGGTGCTGGTGCGGCTTCGATAGACGTGGCAGTACCTGAAGAGCTATACTATCGCTGCCTGAGCGATGTTAGCGGCTTCAAAGTTGAAGGGACCGACGACATCATGCGCCTCATGAAGGATCTGTCAGTAGCCAAGAAGGAATTCGACAAGGTAGCATCGGCCCTTGAAGAAGTGAAACAGTCCGGTTATGGAGTGGTAACTCCACGGTTGGAGGAGATGCTCCTGGAGGAACCCGAGTTGATCCGGCAGGGCAGCCGCTTTGGTGTCAAACTGAAAGCCAAAGCCCCCTCGCTGCATATCATACGGGCCGATATAACTACTGAGATAACTCCGATAATCGGTACCGAGAAACAATGTGAGGAACTGGTACGCTATATGCTGGATGAATTCGAGGAAGATCCCACCAAGATATGGGAGTCCAACATCTTTGGCAAATCCCTGCATGACCTGGTGCGGGAAGGGATCCAGAACAAGATACACCGTATGCCGGAGAATGCCCAGCATAAGCTGCAGGATACCCTGCAGAGGATCGTAAACGAAGGCAGCGGCGGTCTGATCTGTATCATAATATAAAGAAAACCACGGTAATTGCTTGGGGCACCGGTTAACCCCGGGGCCTCAGACTGACATAATAGTTTAATCATGGCCAAGTTTTAGATTGCCGCGTCGCTCCGCTCCTCGCAATTATCACGGGTATTTAACCCGCCACGATAAACGAAAAGCGTTAGATGACCGGGGAAGATTGCCGCGTTGCTGCGCTCCTCGCAATGACAAATACGTGAGTTTTCATAGCAATGAACCGAAATAGCTTAGTTGTCATTGCGAGCCGAAGGCGTGGCAATCTTAAACGTTCACTATACCCATGCTTATTAATACTTTATCGATACCCCAGGTGCCGGTTAAAACCGGTGCCTTTTCATTTGGGCGGCTAAAATAGAGTATATAACGGCAAAGGCGACGGGCTCGACCCTCCTTTGCTTTTTCTGTTTTGCAAGGTAGAATAAGGTGAGGTATATTTATAAAGCATATAGAACTGGGAGGTACCGGTATGATAAATATTGGCTTATTAGGGTATGGTACAGTAGGTTCCGGTGTTGCCGAGCTGCTGATCCGCAATAAGGAGATAATTGCCCAACGTACGGGAGATCAAGTGGTGCTAAAGAAGGTGCTGGAGCGCAACCCCGATACCATCGCTCAGGCTGGATTAGCCCCTGAGATGGTGGCCGAGGATATCAATGCCATTATCAATGACCCGGAGATCAATATCGTGGTGGAGCTGATTGGGGGCATCGAGCCGGCTTTTTCTTTCATCACCGAGGCGATGAAACATGGGAAACACGTGGTAAGCGCCAACAAAGACCTTATTGCAACCAAAGGTGGGGAGATCTTTGCTACCGCAGCGGAGAATAATGTGGATTTCTTTTTCGAAGCCAGCGTAGCTGGCGGCATCCCCATCATCTATCCCTTGAAACAATCACTGACCGGCAACAAGATACTGGAAGTCATCGGGATATTAAACGGAACTACGAATTACATCCTGACCAAAATGAGCCAGGAGGGCCGGCCATTTGCAGAGGTATTAATGGAGGCCCAGCAGCTGGGCTATGCTGAAGCAGACCCCACTTCCGATGTGGAGGGACTGGATGCCGCCCGCAAGATCGCCATCCTATCCTCTATCGCGTTCAACAGCCGGGTCACTCTGGATCAGGTCTATGTAGAAGGTATAACTGCTATTTCACCGGCTGATATAAAATATGCGCGGGAGCTGGGCTATGTAATTAAGCTCCTGGCCATCGCCAAAGAGGACGAACAGGGCCGGATAGCCACCCGGGTCCATCCCGCATTTCTGCCGAAAAACCATCCGCTGGCGGCGGTTAATGAAGTGTTCAATGCGGTGTTTGTGCGCGGGGATGCGGTGGGCGAGATCATGCACTACGGACGCGGAGCCGGCAAGATGCCGACCGCCAGTTCAGTGGTGGGCGATATCATCGAGATAGGTCGCAATATACTAGCCAAGACCAATGCTCGTATCGGTTGCACCTGTTATACTACCAAGACGGTATTGAGCATCAACGAATTGACGGCCAAGTTCTATATTCGCATGACCGTTACTGACCGGCCCGGTGTCCTGGCTGGGATTGCCGGAGTATTCGGCAATAACAATGTGAGTATCGCCACGGTTCTGCAGAAGGCCAGTCAGGACAATATGGCCGAGTTGATCATGATAACCCATGAAGTTAAAGAACAAAACCTGCGGGATGCCCTGGCAGTACTCAAGGGGATGAGTATTGTGAGCGAAATCGATAATGTGATAAGGTTGGAAGGGACAGAACGGGACTAGGGGGAAGCATGTTTACTGTAAGAGTACCGGCTACCAGTGCCAACCTGGGTCCGGGGTTCGATACCCTGGGTATGGCGCTTGATTTATACCTGAATATCGAGATAGAGCCGTCATATGGCATGAATGAGGTGGTCTACCTCACCGGCGGACGGGCCCAGCCCAGAAATATACCGGCTGAAGAACTGGTGATCAAGGCCATGCATTATATATTTGAGAAGGTGGGACGGGAAATTCCACCACTGCGGGTCAAGATTAATAACGAGATACCGATCGGTTGCGGTCTGGGCAGCAGTGCGGCAGCGATCATAGCGGGTCTCAGCGCCGCCAACTTCATGATCGGGCAGAAGTATTCCCAGCGTCAGTTGATAAAATGGGCGTTCCAGATGGAAGGCCATGCCGACAATATAGTACCGGCTATGGTGGGCGGATTCACCACCGCGATGGTTTACGAAGGCCAGGTTTACTACCAGCGGCTGGCTATACCCGAGGTAATTAAAATAGTGGCGGCGATTCCGGATTTTGTGCTCTCCACCGCAGAATCACGCGCTGTTCTTCCGGAAAACGTCAACCTTAAAGATACCATATCCAATCTGCAGAGAGCATGTTATCTGCTGGCCAGTATATACAATGGAGATACCAGGCATATTCATATGGCTATGGATGATGTGATATATCAACCTTTGCGTAAACACCTGATCCCTGGTTTTGAGTCAGTATTTGAGATGGCGGCTGATGCCGGGGCGCTGGGTGTGGCGTTGAGCGGAGCCGGTCCCACCATAGTGGCTTTTTGTACTGGTGATGAGGGTCTGGTTGGACAGGCCATGATGGAGGCCTTCGCCAGTCATGGTGTGGATAGCCGGGTGATATATCTGAATCCAAGTGCGGAGGGCGTAAAAATCCTGGGTAAGAGATAATTTGGGAGTGAGATTTTTGGCTTTATTAGTATGTAAATTCGGAGGAAGTTCAGTAGCAACACTGAATAGGATAAAAAACATCGCAGTCCGGGTCAAAAAACTGCAGCAGGAATACCAGGATGTAGTGGTGGTGGTATCCGCCATGGGTGATACTACGGATGATCTATTGGGGATGGCTCAGGAGATTGGCAACGACCTGAGCTGCCGTGAAATGGATATGCTGCTTTCCACCGGTGAACAGCAATCAGCCGCGCTTTTGGCCTTAACCCTTAATAGTATCGGAATGAAGTCGATTTCCCTGACCGGTTGGCAGGCCGGCATAAAAAGCGATTCTTCCTACAACAAGGCCAAGATTAATGCCATCGATAACCAGCGCATCCGGGACGAACTGGAGGCGGGAAATATCGTAGTGATAGCCGGATTTCAGGGTATCAACTGCGAAGGTGACATCACGACTTTAGGCCGGGGCGGATCGGACACTACGGCTGTGGCTTTGGCGGCCAGCCTCAAGGCTGACCGCTGCATGATATTTACCGACGTGAACGGGGTCTATTCGGCTGATCCCCGGCTGGTTCATGAAGCCAGGAAGATAGAGCGGATATCCTTTGAAGAGATGCTGGAACTGGCCAGTTTGGGCGCAGTGGTAATGCAGCCCCGGGCAGTCGAGTTTGCCATGGTATATAATGTTGATGTCGAAGTCAGAAGCAGCTTCAATGATGAGCCCGGAACAATCATAACGGAGGTAGACGGGATGGAACAACAAAAAGTAGTACAGGGGATAGCTCATGACCGTAATTGTGCCAAGATCGCCATTTTCGATGTGCCGGATCGTCCCGGCATAGCCAAGGCTTTATTTTCATCATTGGCGGAACATAAGATCAATGTCGATATGGTTATCCAGGCGGCTATGCGGGATGAGGTTAACGATATTGCATTTACCATAGAGAGAAATGAATTGAATATTGCCCTGCCAGTAGTTGAAAAGCTGGTGCAAGAAATCGGTGCCTCCGGCATGTCATATGGCGATAACGTAGCCAAGATATCGGTAGTGGGGGCGGGGATGAAGAGCAATCCCGGGGTCGCGGCAGCCGTATTTACTGCTTTGGCTGATGCCTGCATCAATATCCAGATGATCAGTACCTCGGAGATCAAGATTTCCTGTATTATTGATGAGAGCCAGGTAGCCGAGGCGGTTCAGACACTGCACAAGAAGTTCGAACTGGATAAATAGGCCCGGAAAGCTGCGATTATAACAACTCTTCTACTTGACTAAAGTACCGGGATATACTAGAATATTCTTTGCGTCGGGGTGTAGCTCAGTTTGGTATGAGCGCTACGTTGGGGACGTAGAGGCCGCTGGTTCGAATCCAGTCACTCCGACCATTAATTAACCTTACTTTGATACAATTAAAAGTCCAGTGTTGCTGGGCTTTTTGCTGTTTCTGGAGTATTTTCGGGTTGTTTTTAAGAGCATTTGCTCTGCTTTATGCAGCACTTCCTGTGCAGTTTCTTTATAATGCTGCGGAGGCACAAAGCCCAGGCTTTGACCATCAGCAGCGATAAGTCCTTGCTCACCAAAAATTACAATTGACTATAATAGTAAAGGTGTTATCATTATAGAACATATGTTCTGTTTGGGGCGCTTTTCATGAGAAGTATTTTGCATTCTGATTTGAATAATTATTATGCCTCTGTCGAGTGTTTGTACAGGCCGGAGATACGTGATAAGCCAGTAGCAGTTTGCGGTAGTCAGGAGGCTCGCCATGGTATAGTTCTCGCGAAAAACTACCTGGCCAAAGCTACCGGAATTCAAACCGGCGAAGTTATTTGGCAGGCCCGGCTCAAGTGCCCGAACCTGGTTGTTGTACCGCCTAATTATCCGCTTTATCTTAGATATTCTCGCCTGGCCCGCGAAATCTACGCCTACTATACCGATCAGGTGGAGCCTTTCGGGCTGGATGAAGCCTGGCTGGATGTCACCGGCAGTACGCATATCTTCGGCGATCGGATAAAAATTGCGAATGAAATAAGAAAACGGATGAAAGATGAACTGGGGATTACCGCCTCAGTGGGTGTAAGCTGGAATAAAATCTTTGCTAAACTGGGCTCGGACCTGAAAAAGCCGGATGCTACCACTGTCATAACCCGCGAAAATTATAAACAAGTAGTCTGGCCACTGCCGGCAAGCGATTTACTGTATGTCGGGCGGGCCACCAAACGCAAGCTGGCTTATTACGGAATTGGCACCATTGGGGATATCGCGGCGGCTGACCCGATATTCCTGAAATCCAGACTCGGCAAATGGGGAGAGGTACTTTGGGCGTTTGCCAATGGTTATGATAATTCGCCGGTGATACGCATGGGCGAAGAATCGATCATAAAAAGCATTGGCAACAGCATCACTACCCCACGGGATCTGGAAAGCGACGAAGATGTTTGGATGACCATTTGTATATTGAGTGAAAGCGTGGCGGCCCGCCTGCGGGAGCAGGGTTTTAAGTGCCGAACCGTACATGTCCACGTTCGGGATAAAGACCTGTTCACGTTTGGCTTTCAGGGGAAATTTCCCAAGCCCACGAATCTCTCCAACAACCTGGCAGATAAGGCTATGACCATGTTTCGGGAGCAATATAACTGGAGCAATTCTATCCGCAGTTTGGGGGTAAGAGGCTGCGATCTGGTAACGGCAGATGCCAGTGAACAGCTTTCTCTGTTCTGCGATGAAAGCAGGCGCATCAAGCAGGAAAACCTGGAGACGACGGTCGATACATTGCGGCAGCGCTTCGGGCATTTGGCCATACAACGGGCGGTTCTGCTGCAGGATAGTGATTTAAGTACTATAAATCCCAAGGAGGATCACGTAATTCATCCTGTGGCGTTTTTTAAGGAAGGGAGACTGACTTAATGGATACGATAACTTATGATAATCCGAGTAAGATATATGTGACCGTTAAGGCTATCTTCTACGCTGATGGCCTATTAAGGCCCATGTCCATAATATGGGAAGATGATCGGGAGTATACGATAGATAAAGTTACGGACATTAGACGCGCAGCAAGCCTTAAAGCCGGTGGTACAGGCCTTCGATATACCTGCAGAATTAACGGTAAGGACACTTATCTGTTCCTGGAGGAAGGACGCTGGTTCGTGGAGAGAAAATAACTTCTGAAACCGCGTTTTATCACAAGACCATTTACTTCCTTCCGCTATTAAGCTACCGTGGTAAAATAATACCCACTGTATCATGGCAAACAAGCCAGTCATGCGGAACCGGTTTGAATAAACCACAAAATCGAACAGCTTATTAAAGCCTGCAGCGTACTTTTGTCTGCGGGCTTTTCGATATATAATAACAAACAGACGTCAAACGGATTTAGGGAGGATTTACATTGCAGTACCAGAGCAGCAGGGGAAAGAGTGGGTCAGTAAGTGCCGCGCAGGCCATTGTCAAAGGAATCGCACCGGATGGCGGATTATTTCTGCCTGATCATATACCGCATTTGACCAACCAGGATATAGAAGCCCTGGTCGGACTTAACTACCAGGACCGAGCCCAATATATCATGAAACAATTCTTGTCTGACTTTAGCGAAGAGGAGCTGCGCTCATGCGTGGAAGGCGCTTACAACAGCGAAAATTTCGATAATGAAAAGATTGCCCCGCTGATCAGATTGAGTGACAGTCTATATGTGATGGAGTTATGGCATGGACCGACTTCGGCTTTCAAGGATATGGCGCTGCAGATACTTCCGCGCTTCCTGACCACCAGTCTGAATAAGACCGGGGACGATGCTGAGATCGTGATCCTGGTTGCTACCTCGGGCGACACCGGCAAGGCCGCTTTGGAAGGCTTTAAGGATGTGCCTGGTACACGCATCCTGGTTTTTTTCCCGCAGGAGGGCGTCAGTCAGGTGCAAAAGCTGCAAATGCTGACCCAGGAGGGGAATAATGTATATGTAGCCGGAGTGGAAGGCAACTTCGATGATGCCCAGAATGGGGTCAAGATCATATTTGCCAGTGATGCTGCCGCCGAAGCTATGGCGCAGCGGAACATGAAGCTCTCCTCAGCCAACTCGATTAACTGGGGACGCTTGCTGCCGCAGATCGTATATTATGTATCCGCCTACGCCGATTTGCTGGCGGATGGAACCTTGGAGACCGGCCAGAAGATAAATATCGTTGTGCCCACCGGCAATTTCGGCAATATCCTGGCTGCCTTTTATGCCGGCCGCATGGGAGTGCCCATCAACAGACTTATCTGCGCCTCCAATGCCAATAATGTACTGACCGATTTCATCAAGACCGGCAGTTACGATCGCAACCGCATCTTTGAGAAGACTTTATCACCATCTATGGATATTCTGATATCATCCAATCTGGAGCGGCTGTTATATGAGGTGACTGATCACGATTCGGCCAAGGTTGCTGCCTGGATGCAGGAATTGAAGGAAAAGGGATGCTATAGCATTGACGAGATGAGCCGTCAGGCAATTCTCGACCTGTTTTGGGCCGATTATAGTTCCGATAATGAGACTATAGCCAGGATTCGCAGGGTATGGGAGCAGTATGGGTATCTGCTCGATACTCATACCGCAGTGGCGGCAGATGTCTATGAAAAGTACCGAGCAGCCACCGGGGATGATACTCTAACCATAATCGCTTCTACGGCCAGCCCGTTCAAATTCGGCAGCAGCGTGGCCCGCTCCGTAATGGACCTGACCGGGGAGTCCTTCGGAGAATTCGAATTATTGCGGAAGTTGGCGGAAAAGACCGGCTGGGAGATACCGAAGGGCATAAAGAATCTTGAACAAATGGAGATACGGCATAGTACGGTAACTACCGTTGCAGATATGCAGAAGACTATGCTTGCGTTATTGAGATAGAGCAGAAAAAACCGGGAAAGCTGATCCAGCCTCCCCGGTTTTTTATATTATCAGCCCTTGATAAACAGATCCATTAGCTCATGGCCGTTGGCTATGAACCGGCCCTCCGCTGCAGCGGTGCTTTCATTGTAAAGTCGGTGCGGGTTGGCCTGAGGCCGGGTCTTGTCATAGATCATAAAGGGCACTGGATCACTGGTATGAGTCTTCAGGCTTATCGGTGTCGGGTGATCGGGCAGCAGCATGACCCGCAGTTCCGGAAAGCTTTCCAGCTGATGCAGGATCTCGCCAAAAACATGTTGATCGATCTGTTCGATACTCCATAGCTTGCTCTCAAGACTGCCCTGATGCCCGGCTTCATCCGGTGATTCGATATGTACATAGACGAAGTCCTGACCGCGTTTGAGTTCGGTAAGAGCAGCCTGTGCTTTGCCGGCAAAGTTGGTATGGACCCCGCCGGTGGCGCCTGCTACCTTGATCGGGGTCAGCCCGGCGGAAATTCCCAGGCCGCGGACCAAGTCGACCGCAGTGACCACTGAACCGGAGAGACCGTATTTTTCCTGGAAACTCTGTAATGATGGCTTTCTGCCTTCCCCCCAGAACCAAACCGAAGTGGCGGGCTTGAGCCCCTGTTCGATCCGGGTTTTATTCAGCGGATGACCACGAAGAATCTCATCACTCTTTTTCATCATATCCAACAGAACCACACCATCGGCGCCCTGTGGAAGATAAGGTGCTATCACCCGGTCAGATACATCGTGAGGCGGGGTCAGAACCAGTTGCCTGGTACCGCCGTTTTTCCAGACCAGGAGATGACGATAGCTGATACCGGCATGGAATTCATAGATATCATTACCCATTACCTGCTGGAGATCATTTATAAAAATCGCTGCATGTTCGGTCGATATCTCGCCGCAACTATAATCAACCATGACCCTATCGCCATATTCTGCGGCATCGGACAGAGTGACCAGGTTGCAGCGCAGGGCCAGGTCAAAGTCGCCCAGTTCCACACCCATGCTGACCGCTTCCAGAGAAGAACGTCCGGAATAGGACTTGCCGGGGTCGTAACCCATTACTGATAGGTTGGCCACATCGCTGCCCGGTTTCAGTCCATCCGGAATAGTCTTGACCATGCCGATCAGCGAGTTGGCGGCCAGATGATCTATGTTAGGGGTATTGGCGTATTGCAGTGGAGTCATGTTCCCCAGTTCAGCAATACTATAATCCGCCATGCCATCAGCCAGAATTAACAGGTATTGCACTATCTTCAACTCCTGTGAGATTAGTTTTCTCCAGTATAACACTAAGCGCGCCAAAAGCTATACCCCGATGTTTTGCAATCTTTGGACTTGGTTGGCGGCTCTGCAAAATGTTATAATAAACTAATTATACCATGCTTGGAGGTGTTGTAATGGCCAAATTAATGGGAATTTACAAATGTGAAATCTGCGGAAACATGGTAGAAGTAGTTCATGAAGGGAAAGGGGAAATGGTATGCTGCGAACAACCCATGAACCTTTTGCAGGAAAACACGGTTGATGCCAGCCGTGAAAAACATGTACCGGTAATCGAAGCTACTGAGAAGGGTATCAAGGTCAAAGTAGGCAGTGTGGCCCACCCCATGGAAGAACAGCACTACATAGAATGGATCGAGATCGTAGCTGAAGGCAAATCCTGTCGGGTATTTCTCCAGCCAGGTGATGCGCCGGAAGCTGAGTTTACCCGGGCTATGAGCAACGATCTGATTGCCCGGGCTTACTGCAACATCCATGGATTGTGGAAATCATAAAACCATAAATGAGGGCTTCATCGATTCTTGATGAAGCCCCTACCTTTCTTAGGGAGGAATAATTAAAAATGAATAGAATAGTAAACTAGAGATAGATAATGAAGCCCGGTCATAAAAGGAGGAGATAATATGGGAAGCAAGATTCTGGATTCCTTTCCGGAGATAGTTAAGGCTCTAATGCACGTTCTCCCTGATGATATGGTGTTTTACTCAACTGATACCGAAAAATTTTTATTTAAAGACGAGACTAACTATGAGGTTAAGTTCGTCGTGGTAGGCAAACCCTTTGCCAAGGGCGGTGTTGCTGATAAAGTGATACAGACCGGAAAACCTGCCATTATGGAGCTTGATGAAAGCTACTATGGCATTCCCCTGAAAGTAAGGACCGCTCCCTGTTTCGATGACGATGATCCCACCAAGGTGGTTGGCACCTTTGGCAGCGCGATCAGGCGGGATAACGCCAACTCCTTAAGAAAAATATCTGACACCTATCAGACGGGCATGCACGAAATATCCGCCGCTATTGAGGAAAATGCCGCTGCTGCCGGCGAGATAAATACCAATGAGAAGAAGCTGAACGAAGAGATCATGAGTATCCACCGCGTGGCTGATGAAATAGTCAGCATACTTGATTACATAAAGACCATCGCAGATCAGACCAAGATGCTGGGGCTAAATGCAGCTATCGAAGCGGCCCGGGCCGGGGATGCCGGTAAGGGCTTTGGCGTGGTGGGTGAAGAGATAAGGAAGCTCTCCGAGACATCCAAGAGCACTGCCCTGGAGATTCGCAAGCTTACTCAGGAAATCCAGGACAAGATTGGATTGGCCGTGCAGAGTTCCGAGATTGCGATGCAATCCAGTGAGGAACAGGCGGCCGCCAGCCAGCAGATAACCGCTAGCGTAGAGGAACTTACCAGTTTGATCGAAGAGCTGCGCAGGATTGCCTACGAGATATAAGCTACTCTGGCTCTTTACTCTTCTTGGACGGGTTGATGATACCAAATTCATAGAAGAAATCATTTACCTGGGCAAAGAGCTCATTAGCATAACTTTTGCCGGTATGGCCCCTGACCTGATCATAGGTGGATGGGGTCTTTCCTTTTTTCTGCTCATTATCTTTCACGCTATCACCTCCTTTCTGATAGTATGCCTCAACATGCTGGCAGCTATTATAACCTGTCCGTTCGTCCAAACCTTTGAGTATGGCTGTATTATGAGATTTTCCAGCAATTAATATTTGACAATGCATTTTCCAGGCCATATAATAGTGACTTGGGTGCGTTATTCGCACCGGCAACCAGCAACGTGCATATTATTGAAAGCATGCGGCATTATAACGGGTATGCCGTATTTTTTTGATTATTAAGGAGTGAATAATACTTAATGTTGGAAAAACTCAGGAACATCGGAATCATAGCTCATATTGATGCCGGTAAAACTACCACTACCGAGAGGATTCTCTATTATACAGGACTCACCCATAAGATGGGAGAAACTCATGATGGAGAGAGTGTCATGGATTATCTGGATTGTGAGCGGGAACGTGGAATCACAGTGACTTCAGCTGCTACCAGATGTACATGGAAAGACAGCCACATAAATATCATAGATACACCAGGCCATATTGATTTCACCGCCGAGGTGGAAAGAAGCCTCCGCATTCTGGACGGGGCCGTGGTCATATTCTGCGGCAAGGGCGGGGTAGAACCGCAATCCGAAACAGTATGGCGTCAGGCTGACAAATATCGCATTCCCCGGATAGCCTATGTAAATAAGATGGATGCCATTGGTGCTGACTATTGTCAGGTGGTGGAACAGATCAGAGTTCGCCTGGGATCAAATCCATTGGTGATCAATCTGCCAGTATATCAGGAAGACAGTCTTGCCGGAATTATCGATCTGGTGGGAATGAGATACTATACTTTTACCGGTAAAACTGGTAATGAGATCACAGATTACGATGTACCCGAAGCTTACCTGGAATCTGCTCAGAGTTTGCGCACCAAACTCATTGAAGCCATGGCCGAAAGCGATGAAGAAATACTTGAACTCTATTATCAGAATCAAGAGATACCCTATGAATTGCTTAATGAAGCTATACGCAAAAATACCATAGAAGGAAATATTGTACCCGTCTGTTGTGGAAGCTCTTATCGAAATATTGGAGTCCAAAACCTACTGGATGCAATTGTGGACTTTTTGCCGTCACCGATGGAAGTTCCTTTCCCCACGGCTAGTTGCCAGGAGAGCGGAGAGGTTATCGAGATCAAACCCGATGATAGCGGTGATTTTTGCGGGTTGGTCTTTAAGATCGTCAGTGACCGTCATGTTGGCAAGCTGGCCTTTGCTCGTATCTATTCGGGTACCCTGCGGGCAGGAAGCTATGTTTACAATAGCAGTAAGGGGAAGAAGGAGCGCATCGGCCGGCTGGTAAAGATGCATGCCAACCATCGCGAAGAAACTGAAGAAGTTAAGGCCGGGGATATTGTGGCCCTTATTGGACTCAAGGACGTTTCCACCGGAGACACCCTTTGCCGCGAGGGCAACAACTTGATAATGGAAGCCATAGATTTCCCCGAGCCGGTGATTCAGATTGCTATCGAGCCGAAGACCCAGGCTGATCAGGATAAGATCTCCGAGGCCCTGGCCAAGATTTCTTCCGAGGATCCGACTTTTAAGATGTCATACAACCAGGAGACCGGACAGACCCTGATCTCAGGTATGGGTGAGCTGCACCTGGAGATCGTGTCAGAACGTCTGACCAAAGAATTCAACCTGAACTTTAATCTGGGACAGCCGCAGGTGGCTTACCGGGAGACCATAACCAAGAAGGCCGAACAGGTTACCCGCTATGTTAAGCAAACTGGAGGGCGGGGTCAATTTGCCCATGTGGTTCTGAGCCTGGAACCGGCGGAAGGCTTCGAATTCGTAAGCAAGATAGTCGGCGGAGCCATTCCGCGTGAGTATATCCCCGCCATTGAGTCCGGAGTCAAGCAAGCCCTGGAGGAAGGCGTAATAAAGGGACATCAGGTAGTAAACGTAAAGGTAACACTTTTGGATGGTTCTTTCCACGAAGTGGACTCATCCGAGCTTGCCTTCCGGACCGCAGCCATGCTGGCAACCCGTGAATGTTTGAAGAAGGCCGGTCCACAGTTATTGGAGCCGGTGATGAGTTTGGAGATAACCTCACCAGAGGAATATACCGGAAGCATAATCAACAACATCAATAATCGCCGCGGCCGCCTGGAATCGATGGAGCGGCAGAACAACACGCAGATCATCAAGGGATCAGTGCCGCTGGCGGAGATGTTCGGTTATTCAACGGTTTTGCGTTCACTAACCCAGGGCAGGGCTGGTTTCTCCATGCAGTTCTCGCACTATGAACAAAGTCATCTAGCCAGTTAATAACAGCATAAGAAAAAGGCCCCGACGGGGGCCTTTTTTAGTGCCGCTATTTCTCGACTGTCAGTTTACCGGCCAGGGTATTGAGTTCTTCGACAGATAATTCAGCGCTAACTGTCATCTGATAGTAAACATCTTCGATCTTAACCGAACGGTAAACCGAATTAGCGCTGGCGGCTTTAAGAGTGCCGCCGTATTCAGAGCCAGAAGCAACACCAGCGGCCGCTGCGGGTGATTCGGGAGGAGCTTCCGGGCTGGCTGTCCTGGCCATGGGTTGAGAATTAGAAGCCAAGGAGACGGTTATCTGTTTTTCGTTTCCTTCATAGATGTAAGTCCATCCATCGACCTGCTTGGTAGAGCTGATCATCCGGTATGCAGACGGCATATTGGTGACTTTGGGGGCTGAGCTATTATCAAAGGTAACTCCTGCTGGCAGCTTTAACATGATAGCATCAGTGCGGTCCCGGTCCGGACTGATGTCGCGCTTCATCATCAATTTATTGTTCGTTTCATCCGGAGCTGCTCCTGTCATAGTCCTTACTTGATTCCCGGATTCATCTACCGCTAGATCTTCAGGCTGGGTTATCTGCTTGGACTCCAAAGTATTTTCATCCAGTACGGTCTTTTCTTTATTGCTTTGTTCCATTTGTTGAGAGGAACATCCACCGACAATGGCATTAGTTACTGCCCTCCTATCCGCAACCTTAACAGCAGTTGATTGCTTGTTGGCGGTTGGGGTATTGGGCGAAAAAATCCCCGGAGACACAGTATAAACCAGAAGAACAAATGCAGCAGCAGTAGCCGCCAGCCACAACGGTGTTCTGGTGTACCAGGGGCGCTTGCTCTTTAGTGAAATGGATCTGTCCGTTCCCGGTAAACTGTTTTTGGCTATGGCAGCTATCACCCCGGCTGAAAATCCATCAGGAAGTGATGGAAAAAGCAAATCCGCCTGTAAAATATCGGTCTCCATGCGAGTAAGTTCAACCTTGGCCTGGCAAGCCCCACAAAGGGCAAGGTGAGACTCAAGCTCGGAGGATTGGAAGGCTGCTAATTCGCCGTCACAATATGATAAGATAAACTCATCTGCTTGCTGGCAGTTCATTGGCCATCCCCCTTTCTGCCCATCGTCTCTGGATTATCTGACGTAAAGCCTTACGCGCCCGGTGTACTCGTACCTCGATATTCTCCTTGCTGCTATCCAGGATATTAGCTATTTCCTGGTTGTCGAGGTCCATTTGATAACGAAGTATTATCACCATCCGGTAATTTTCCGGCAACTCCATGATCGCTTCTTCAATCAGAGTCTTCAGCTCTTCCCGTTCATAGAGATGCTGTGGATTATATGATTCACCGGCGATACTGTTTTCATAAGCCACCTGCTGGACATCGTCAAAGTCAACTACTACTACATTCTTTTTCTTGCGCAGGGCACTAATGCTGGTGTTACTGGCAATCCGATATATCCAGGGGGCAAACTTTTTTTCCGCGTCGAATTGGTACAGCTTCTCATAGACATTAATGAAGACCTCCTGGGTGACGTCTTCAGCTTCCTGATATTGCCCCATCATTCGGTACACAATTGAAAATACCCGATTCTTATATCGGTTAATCAGCTCTTCAAAAGCGGATAGATCACCGTTAAGAGTATCGATTGCCAGGGATTCATCGCTTATCAAATTGAATCAGCTCCTAATTCCCTCAATATATAATACGTTGGACAATAACTGCTGCTTTCAAGGTTCAGCTCAATGTATCCAATATATCAGATTAGCACCCAGAGAAAAAGATAGAATAGTCATGGTACTTGTATCGAAAACTGTTAGAATGATGATACTATCGCTAGATTGGCCTAACCCGGAAAATCTGGGCCCCAGGTCAATATAGTGTTTCGGAGGGGATAGGATTGCAGTATAGTGTAGGGGAAGTAGGCCGCACCATCATCGCCAAAGTCGAACATGGGGATGATCTGCTGGAGAGCATCAAGGAACTGGCTAGGAAGGAACAGCTTGAATCGGCCGTATTCTTTATGCTGGGTGCTCTGAAGAGCAGTAAGATAGTGGTGGGGCCCCGGGAAACCGTAGTACCCCCGGAAGGAATGCCGCGTTATTTCGAGGATGGCCGCGAGGTATTGGCCATAGGCACCATTTTCAGCAATGAGCAGGGCGAACCGACGCTGCATATCCACGGAGCCATGGGCCGCGAAGAGTCAGTTCTGGTAGGTTGTATAAGAGATCTCAGCGAGGTATACCTGGTCATGGAACTCATAATCATGGAATTGAAAGGGGTTAATGCCCGAAGGCTATACGATCCCGGTTTGCTCTTAAATACTCTGGCCATTGGTGCCAAATAAATATACTTCTCTTGAAGCCCCGCCGGGATGGGATACGGTTTCTATTCCGCGCTGCCACTTTGGTAATGAAAAAACGATAAACAAAATGGACCCTTGCGATGTTTAAAAACAAGCAAGGGTTTCTTTTACCTTAGTTTGATGAACAGACCCAAGAATGAAAATTCAATTAATAGCATGATTAATAAATAACATGACAATAAATGGTTCGGTGTCGATAAATAAAAAGATAATAAGAAACAAAGGAAAATTTGACAGGAGGAGAAATAAATGTTATCCAGAAATATTCCTTCATATTTGATTTTATGGCACGAAATAAGATAATAGTAAATTATTTTAAGGCAAACTGTCGTAAGGTGAAAGGGGAAAGAGAATTGAGTGCAAAACAAAGAGTACTTATTTTTCTGATGATTTTTATATCAACGACGTGCGTATTATGCCCGGTACAGTTATTAAGCGCAAGCGAATACCAATACGACGCTTCAAATCGCTTGATTAAGATTAAGCAAAATAGTAACGAGGTGCAATTTGAATATGATAAAAACGGTAACCTCCTTAGCAAAGAAAGATTCACAGCAAAAGTCGCGGCAGGTTTTTGCCATACCGCAACATTAAAAGAAGATGGTACGGTATGGACGTGGGGATACAATGGTTATGGGCAATTAGGAGACGGAACGACAGCAGATAAAAGCAGTCCGGTGCAGGTTCCTGGATTATCAGGGGTTAAGGCAGTTGCTGCCGGTGAATTGCATACGATTGCCTTGAAAGAAGACGGGACGGTTTGGACCTGGGGATACAATGCTAATGGGCAGCTTGGAGACGGGACGACTGCGTATAAGGTGGATCCGAAGCAGGTTCCCGGGCTTACTGGAGTAAAGGCTGTGGCAGCAGGGCCATACCATACGGTAGCCTTGAAAAATGACGGTACAGTCTGGACCTGGGGATATAATTACTATGGTCAATTAGGAGACGGAACGAATGTAAACAAAACCAGTCCGGTACAGGTTACCGGACTTACCGGAGTAAAGGACGTCGCTGCAGCCTATGGACATACGGTAGTTTTAAAAGAAAACGGTTCGGTTTGGACCTGGGGATATAATTACTACGGACAACTGGGAGACGGAACGACAGCAGACAAAACCAGTCCGGTGCAGGTCCCCCGACTTTCGGGGGTAAAGGGAATTGCTGCCGGTTCATACCATACAGTAGCTTTGAAAGATGATGGAACGGTCAGGAACTGGGGATACAATTACTATGGGCAGTTGGGAGACGGAACGACGACCAACAAAACCAGTCCGGTACAGGTTCCCGAACTTACTGGGGTAAAGGTAATCGCTGCAGGTTCTAACCATACTGTAGCCTTGAAAGGAAATGGTACGGCCTGGAGTTGGGGATATAATTATTATGGACAACTGGGGGACGGAACGACGGTTAACAAAACCAGTCCGATTAAGGTTGCCGGATTAACTGGTGCAAAGTTAGTAGCCACAGGTTCATTCCATACGGTAGCCACCAAAGAAGACGGTTCGGTATGGACCTGGGGCTGTAATTGTTTTGGGCAATTAGGATACGGAACGTCGGCTAATAAAACCAGTCCGATACAGGTTACCGGACTTACCGGAATTCAGGTAATAGCTGCAGGTTATTACCATACGGCAGCCTTGAAAGGAGACGGTACGGTTTGGGCTTGGGGATATAACTGCTATGGGCAATTAGGAGACGGAACGACGAATAATAGGACCATCCCGGTTCAGGTTGCCGGATTAACTGGAGCGAAGTCAGTGTCTGCAGGTTTAAACCATACGTTAGCTTTAAAAGGAGACGGTTCAATTTGGACATGGGGATATAATGGCTATGGGCAGCTAGGAGACGGAACGACGGTAAACAAAATCAGCCCGGTACAGGTTGCCGGGATGGCAGGGGTAAAGGCAATAGCTGCAGGTGCTAATCATACAGTAATTTTGAAAGAGGACGGTACGGTCTGGACATGGGGATATAATGGCTATGGGCAGCTAGGAGACGGAACGACGGTAAACAAAACCAGTCCGGTGCAGGTTGCCGGACTTTCGGGAGTAACAGCAGTGGCTGCTGGTTATAGCTATACATTAGCCGTAAAAGGAGACGGTACGGTTTGGACCTGGGGATATAATCGCAATGGGCAATTGGGAGACGGAACGACGGCAGACAAAACCAGGCCAGTACAGGTTGCTGGACTTACAGGGGTTAAGACATTAGCTGGAGGTGCGAATCATACAGCAGCTTTGAAGGGAGACGGTACGGTTTGGAACTGGGGATATAATGGCTATGGTCAATTAGGGGACGGAACAACGGTAAACAAAACCAGCCCGGTACAGATTGTCGGATTTACGGGGGTAACAGCAGTTAATGCTGGTAGTGGCCATACCATAGCCTTGAAAGGAGACGGTACGGTCTGGAGTTGGGGATACAATGGCTATGGTCAATTGGGAGACGGAACGACGTTAAACAAAACCAGCCCGCGACAGGTTGCCGGACTTACCGGCGTTAAAGTTGCTGCAGGTTATTGGCATACGGCAACAGTAAAAAATGATGGTACGGTTTGGACGTGGGGAGAAAATAGCCTGGGTCAGTTGGGAGACGGTAGCGCCTGGAAGGAAGTCCCGGTACAACTTACTAGTATAAATGTAAATATTAACGGCAAGACAGCAACCCAAAGTTTAAGTGTGAAGAATGACAATACATCAACATTGTTTTCAGCTACAAACACGCAGAGCTTAAAAAGCAATAGCAGCGCGATAAGAAGTAATGAAAAGAATAACGTGGCTAACAAGAATTCATCCATATCAGAGGAGAAAACAACCAGTTATTCCGTGCGTCTCATGGAGCATAATATTGATATTTCATTAGGTGAACTACCTTTAGAGGTGATGCCAAAGCTTATAGCTCCAGGTACATTGGATAAAACGCTTACCTGGTCAACCAGTGATGAAAACGTTGCGATGGTTATTGATGGAAAGCTGACTGCGGTTGGTCAGGGAGTGGCGATTTTAACTGTAACTATACCCAAACAAGGCTTTGAAGATATATGTATTGTAACCGTTCATAGTTCTGACTAATCCAAAAAGGTTTTATGATTTTGGTTTAAAAAAAGATAAATGGGGGTTAGTCAGTTGATAAACAAGAAGAGTAAGAAAATAGCCATTATATTGAGTCTGATCATAATCTGTTCAGTAGTAGGTACCAATCCCATTCCAGGTTATACGGCTGATGTGATTAATCAAAATGGAACAATAAGTAATGAAATCATAACAGACGATTCATTATTAGTAAGACCGTTTATTCAAAATGAAGCATATGATTTAGATGGTGTTCAGGAACCATTTTCAAGCTTATTGAACATTCCTAATAATACTATTGAGCAAAGTCTTCAAGAGCGGGGTTTATCAGCTGCCCCGATTCCTGAATTAAAGGATGCTGAAAATCCACTAGTTATTAAACCAGGTGAATATAATGCTTCTATACCTGAAGTAATAAAAGTCAGTACCAGTAATTATTGTAATCTCGATTCGGAATTATACGGGCATGCTCCTAATCTCGAGCAGGTTAAAGAAAACGTTTTCAATAGCCGGAAATCATTTGAAGAGTGGTTAAAAAAGCCAGGGAATGCCAGTATAATTGGAAAACTAAAGGGATTGAAAGTAAATCAGGATGGATCCTTTCAAACAGACAAGGTTACATCGGAGGATACATCTGTTATAAATACGATCCCGATTCAGGAGGCTTCGGACCTACAAAATGAACCTCAACCAATAGACAAGGTATCATCGGAGGATACATCTGTTATAAATACAACCCCGATTCAGGAAGGTACAGAACAACAAAATGAACTTCAATCTTCAGATAAGAGAGAAGTTCAAGATACATCCCTTTCAACTGAAGAGGATACTGACCAACAGAATAATAAAGAAAAAGAATCAGATGCCGCAGGGGGTCAGAAAGGCAATTCTGCTGAAGATAATAGCCAATCCGCCGGGCAGCCAAAGCTGCAAGCTAAATCGGTTATGGCCAGCACCAGTAACTTAACTAATAATTCCGAGTGGTACAACACTCTGGTAGGCCCCTCAGCAACCAATAATGTAAAACAGCAGCAATACTCAATCACCAAAGATATGAATGAATCGGTATCCCCCAAAACTGGGGATTTGATTCTCCAGTATAACGATATTCATCTCCCGGGGCGCAACGGCCTGGATTTGGATATCACTCGTCTATATCAGAGTAATCAAGCCTTGAGCGGGGACCGTTATAGTGATAAAGCAAATTATGGTTGGACTGATTATTCAACATATTATCTGGATCGCTATGCGTTGGGGACGGGCTGGTCTTTCAACTTTCCCTCGGTTCAGGTAGCCATGGAGGGGACAACAAAGGAATTGTATTACCATGATGGACAAGGGGCTGTCTACCATGTGAAATTTAATACATCTGATCCCAATAGCACCAATCTTGATAACTATGATTATAAAGACATCAAATTCACCAGAGACACATCGTATAAAAACCCCCAGAACGCAGCTTCTGCGTATTCCTTGATCAAGGCGGATCAAACCAAGCAGTATTTTGCTGAAGATGGACGTCTTATGGCGATAGCTGATCGTTTCGGCAATAAGATCAGTTTTGATTATACCGAGAAACCTGTTACCAACCGCGCTCCAAACTATGATTTCAACTATCCGGAAGACTATCAGGTGTGGAGTAAAGATGGCGGATGTTTTATTTATGACCAAAGTTTTGGTAAGGATGATCAGAGCTCATTAAAACTAAATTATTTAAATTATTCTGCAGTCTCGTATTCCCGGCTTATACCTGTGTTTCCCAATACTAGATATTATTTGAGCGGATACATATACAGTAATCCTAATTTATCCTCTCAGTTAACCTGGACAGAATATGGCGATAATGGCACTTGCATTTATATTGGCGAAACTCTACCATGCAGTACAAATAACTGGATCTCAGTCTCCAAGGAATTTACGACTTCGCAGTATACAAGATATATATCTATAACCTGGGCGAATACAGGTTCCGGAAATGCATGGCTGGACAAAGTTAGATTTGACCGGGCATGTCCATTGATTTCTCAGATAACAGATAGCATCGGCCGAAAAGTCAACTTCATATATGAAGACCAACTTTACAACGATTCAACCTCGTCTGGCGGATCGATTACCATTCAAGTTATCGACCCTTCTGCTCGAACTTATACGCAAACATACACAAAATCAAAAGTCAATTGGGAATGCACCTTAATATACCCCGACAAACACTTGAAAGAAAAGAGAATGTATCCAACGCTGTTGGGCTATTGGGACGGGGAAAGGACGTCCAGCTATACTTATCAACCCGAGACAGACCGTTTTTCATATACTAGTTCTAAACCCGAAATCGGATACCCATGTACTTGTTTGCAAATGGATCTAACTCAGGTTAACTTAAAAGAACTGCAAACGATTCAGTATACTTACGGCAAAACGATCAAAAGATTGGGTAAGGATGGATATTACGAGTTATATCGAATTACAGATCGTTCTGAAAAACCTATAGGAAGTAACGAAATTCAGTACCATCAAAAATATACTTATAGCGCTACATTAGATGATAACGACAGTTATTACAACGAAAATAATGACAAATGCTATTATGATAACGAAACTGTGTATCCCGCCAAGTCCAGCCAATTATCTGAAATCAAGTTTACTACCATGATGCAGCAGGACAATGATTTGGTTACGAAAACCACATCTTTTAATGGAGTAGACTATCGATTCGAAAAAGACTGCTTCCTGGGCGAAAAAGAAATTACTACTTATGAAGGCTACGATACGGCCTTCCCAAAACTACCGGTTAGGATACATATGGATCGTATTAACCGAGGGAATCACATCCCCCTATATCTAAATCTGGCTTACAACAATCCCTGGGGATATAAGAGTTATGAAACCAAACCCATGATGCTTGAAGACTCGGCATCTGCAGCTTATGCTGATCTAGTGGCAACTACTTATACGTATGACCAGAACTTTAAGCTACCGCTTACAACTTCCCGAAAAATGTCCGATAGTCAAACCCAAAGTGAAAGCAATGGTTACGATAATTTGGGGCGGCTGGTTGTTAAAAGCAATGCCAATAATGAGACAACACATTACACTTATGATGATGCTACGTATCAGGGCAATCCAACCAAAATTACCGAATATAGCACCGAAGGCCCTACCAGAACCACTTATATGGCCTATGCCGATAATTTTGGTCTTAAACCCACGAGCATAACACAGTACTATATTGAGGATGGAACCACTAAATCCACTAATAGCAGTTTTACCTATGACTATCTCTGGGGCAACGTTTCGTCCAAGACAGACGAGTCGGGTACTACTAGCTATGAATATGACAGTCAAGGACGTATTAAGAAAATTACGTATCCTCAATCAACCGGCAAAGATGGCAACTATGTGCTCCAGGATAATTATGCTTATAACTATGCTAGTTTGAATGGTATTAATGTTTTGAGAGTCTATCACAGCAAGACCAGAACGGGAAATGTTGATGTTGCCCAGAGTTATAGTTTCTATGACGCGCATGGCAATCTTCTCTTAGATTTGCGGTACGATAAAGATCAAGATTCTGATAATGATCCTGATAATTTGAATCAGAATTCCTGGTTGGTCAGAAGCAATGTACTTAACAACTATGGTCAGTTAGTATCCAGCCGTGACCCGATGACCCATACGACAAGTTACCAATATGACGAGTGGGACCGGCTTAGGAATATAACGGATTCGCACCAGAATCAGTATATTTATGAATACGATAGTTTTTATAATACGAAGACCAGCTATTTTGTTCCCCATAACGGGGTTAGAGAAAACGACTATGTCGAGACCTACGATATCTGGGATAGGTTAATATCTCGGAAAGGTTATCCCAACGGCTGGAGCCAAGCTGGCTCAATTGAGGAGAAGTATGAATATGATCTCGTTGATAACTTAACAAAAAAGACCGATGCGCGAAACTACATAACCCAATATCAATATGATCAACTCAATCGTCTGACCAAGGTAACAGATGCTCTGAATCAAGTGGTCGACTATAGCTATAACCGCTTGGGCGGACTTAAAAACCAGATACAATACCAAGGCAGCCAGCCCTTTACTACAACCAACAGTTATGATGAAAGAGGCTTGCGCATATCATCCCAACAGCCGGGCGGTGAAACTACCAGTACGAGATATAACGGATCGGGCTTGGTCTCTAAGGTAACCGATCCGAATGGCAAGGTAACCAGCTTTGTTTATTATCCTGACGGACAACCCATGTCGATTACCAGCAATGCTAAGTCAATAACCAAATACTATAGTCCATATGGTATAGAAAGATATGCTGCAACAGGACTGAGTGAAAACCTGGACTATGATTATTATTACACTGGACTGGTCAAAAAACGGACAGCTCAGGATACTAACGGCGTTAGCTTCGAGTACGATTATGACGGTAATCGCACTAAACAAACCGATCCGTTTGGGTTTATCCAAAGCTATCACTATGATGACCTCGACCGTAACGATAGGATTACCGTTGATACATCTGGGAAGGTGTTCAGTTTTGAATACTACGAAGATGGGATGATCAAAGCGGTTAATTATCCCAACCAGTTCAAGGCTGAATATACCTATGATAACCTTAACCGCTTGCAAAGCCTGGTTAATACTAACCCAAATGGAACTACTACAAGCTATAGTTACACATATGATAATAACGGCAACATTATTTCGGCAAATAATAACGGTAATATAAGTACTTATGAGTATGATGCCTTAAATCGCTTAACCAGAATTACGAGGCAACCCAGCCCAACCCAAAGCGCAATGCAGATTAGCTATACTTATGATTCGAGAGGCAATCGGATTCAAAGCAGTTCAAACTTGGATTTAACTACCACCATTATGGGGCATTTTGCTTATAACGACTGGGATCAATTAAAGAGCTTTGGCAACCAGTATACCTACGAATATGACCCGGAAGGTCTCCGGGTGAAAAAGACTGGCCCTGAAGGTTTAACTCGTTACTACTATGATGATAATGGCCGCGTGATTGCCGAAAGAGCAACAGATACCAATAACACCTCAACGATATCCCAAATTGTTTGGGGCAAACAAGCCTTGGCCAGAATAATTGGTGGCGACTACTTTTATTATGTTTACAACGGCCATGGAGATGTAGTACACGTTATCTCCGAGAATGGCACGGTAATGGATGGCTACACCTACGATGAATGGGGCAATTATACTTTAAACCAGGCTGAACTTATTAAGAATCCATTGAAATATGCAGGCGAGTATTACGATAATGAGAGTGGATTATATTACCTGAGAGCCCGTTATTATGATCCGAGTATAGGTAGGTTTATATCGAAGGATAGTTATGAGGGAATGATAACTAATCCGCTGAGTTTGAATTTGTATACGTATTGTTTTAATATTCCAACGAAATACGTTGATCGCAGTGGGAATAACCCAATTATTGCTGGCGCAGTAATTGGCATATCAAAGGGGATTGATTATGGATGGACAGCCTATGATTTATATGACGCAAAGTGTACAATAGACAATCCTAATGCCAGCTTCAACGAAAAATTCCTGGCCGGGACTACCATTATTACTGCCCCAACGTTTGAAGTAATTGAACCTGATGATGAACTACCAATCGGGTTACCTGCAGATGATATTGCCCGTCGGAAACTCTTATCAGAATTGACAGGTGTTTTATCAACCAATGGTTTGGAAGGAGCTTATAAAGTTCTTAAAGACACATTTGGAACTAAAGGAAGTAAAATATTAACAAAAATAGGCGACGCAATTGGAGCCGAGATTGAAATGCATCATCTTTTACCACAAGCTGAAGAATTTGCTGATTTTTTTGCTAGAGCAGGGTTGAAGACGGATGACTATATTCTTCCTTTAGAAAAAGCAAGACATAGGCTGAAATCTGGCAAAGGGGTTCATGCTGGTAAGGAAAATTGGAATAAGGTATGGAAAGATTTTATGAAAGCCAATCCGGATGCGAATGCTGCCGAGATATTAGATCAGATGAACAAAATGAGAAAAGAATTTGATATATAGATTGGGGGAAGCCTCTTGTTTTATGAAATGTCCAATGATTCTAAATTCAAAGATGTAAAGTATGCTAAAGGAACGGATTGGGAAGGGATAGTATGTCCGAAAAATGATGGTCATCGTCGCGCTGGAAACCGAATTGGGCAATTAAAAATTGAAATAAAAACAAAAAAAATAGGTGATTTTTTAAATACTTTTTTAAGTGAGTGGTTAATCTCAGATAAGGTAGCTGAGATTTTTAATGATTGTGGTTTTACTGGTTATGAATTAAAGCCAGTTTCGGTATGTAACATGGAGTTACCACATAAATTATGGGAATTCGTTGTTTGCGGGAAAGGTGGAGGCTCTAATCCTGCTTCTGGGATTTATCTTAAGTCAGAATGTCCATATTGCCATCATAAAGTGTATTCAGCATTCGAAAATGGTATCATCGTAGACGAAAACAACTGGGATGGAAGTGACTTTTTCACGATTACGGGATATCGGAGATATATCTTGGTTACTGAGAGAGTGAAAAACGTGGTCGAGGAGAATCAGCTAAAAGGAGTCAAGTTTATTCCTTCCCATGAACTTATTTGGCCCTCTGGGGTAATTAAGCCATGAGTCCTAATAGCCAACAAAGACCAGCTAACTAAAGTCAAGTCCAAAATATAGTCGAACCCGGTTGCCCTTTACACTGAGCCTCTGTCCCCGTGTTTCGACAAGGCCAAGCCGGACTAGCCACTTAGGCTATGTCCTTTTAGCCA